>Ga0114964_10000008_pt1 | contig 131322 bp, 130 predicted proteins | sample C_131016_MF_Meta_FD_92638 | JGI IMG/M metagenome (GOLD analysis project Ga0114964, IMG submission 92638) | Freshwater microbial communities from Lake Croche, Canada to study carbon cycling - C_131016_MF_MetaG | ecosystem: Environmental > Aquatic > Freshwater > Lake | place: Lake Croche... | reverse complement strand
TCAGTAAAAATTGCCAGTGTTCCTTCGCTACCAACTAATAACCTAGTCACGTCATAACCTGCGACATCTTTTACTAAGCGCCCACCGGTTCGAACAACTTCACCGGTTCCAAGCACTGCCTCTAGGCCAAGGATGTAGTTCTTAGTTGTTCCATATTTAAGACCGCGCAGCCCACCGGCGCTTGTAGCAACATTTCCGCCAATAGTTGAAACATTTCTTGAGCCCGGATCTGGTACAAAACGTAGATTTTGCTTCTCTACTAGTTGATCTAATACTAAGTTAGTTACTCCTGGTTGAACTACTGCCAGCATTTCAGATTTATTAACTTCTAAAACCTTGTTCATTAGGGTCATACTCAAAACAATTCCACCTTTAAGTGGCACGGTTGCAGCGCAGAGATTACTGCCGGCGCCTCTTGGAATTATTGGAGTCTTTGTTTTAGCAGCGTACTTAACGATCTTTACTACATCTTGGGTAGAAGTCGGAGTCACAATAACTTCGGGTAATCCATCAAATAGTGGGGTGGCATCGCGACTATATGCAGCTAGCGCTGTGGCATCGGCGCGAACATTGGCCGAACCAATTAGGGCTGCAAGTTCCTTTACTAAGTCCTGGGAGGCCATTTGGCAATCATATTAAATATTTCGAGTAGCAAGGCTCTTAAGTCTGTGCCCAGTCAGATGTCTTACGGTGAAGTCATCTTTAATCTCAGCCCCCGCATTTTCATAAAATTTAATAGCCGATTCATTGTCATCTTTAACCCACCACGCCAGTCGGGCATAACCTCGGTCCACACATATTTGGGCAAGATAGCTCATCAAAGCGCTACCAATTCCCTGGCCACGAAGTTCTTTGGTCACGCAGATGTCTTCAATATATAGACCATGGGCACCTAGCCAAGTTGGAAAATCAATCCAGTAGAGGGCAAAGGCAGCTAGCGCATCAGCACTTCTAGGGTCATCGACCACAGTTACAAATACTTTGGGATTGTCATTAAAAAGCGCAGCAGAGAGTTGATCTTTGGTTATTTTTACTTCTCCAGGAAGGCCCTCTTGAATTGCTAGCTGCATTATTAGATCAAGAATCTGGTCTAAGTCCTGCAGCCTGGCACTTCTGATCGACAATTTCATCTAGACAGTTTAATGCGCTTTTATTGTTATCTAGTCAATCTGATTGATAGGTATTGAGAGGGATTCAAATCTAGAGTAATTTCGCCATTCTTTATCGCAAAAATATTCTCTGTATCGATCTCTAAAGCTGAGACTTCAGAAGCTCTTGAGTATCCAAAGTTAGAGATATTTATGACAGCGACCTGTTTTTCGCGAATTACGCTATGGACTCTGAGAATGACGCCGTTACCATCATCAGCCTCTTTAGCTGAAATGTTTACACCATCAGATTTCTTAAGAGCCAAGAATGATTGACTCATAGTTTTCCCACGGCGTTCATAATCTCTCATGATTATGGCGGGGTGGTGAATTTCACCGGCATACTTAGATGCGGTTGCGTCATCTACATTGCCCGAGTGAGTTGTAATTTGGTAACGAAGTGGAATTATTCCGCCTTGGCTTGCCTTAAAATTAACCATCCAGTGATTATTTAGAGCCCAAGACATTATTACTGGACCCTCTGGATTTAATTTAGCAGCAGCTTTTGCGGTTGTAATGCCACCAAGTTGGATAAGTGGCGCATCAATTGGAACTAGTGTGAGTCCAAACTTACCGTCAGATACATCTACCCAATCGCGAACCGGGAACCAATCCCTAACAGTTCCTGGTAGCTGATCTTGGTCCGGGACAAATGGCACTGCATTTATATCTCCGCGGAAATTAGCAGTAGTTAAGTCGGCAGGGAATGCAACGAAGATTTCCTCTGCCTCACGCACGTGCTCTTTGTCGATTTCCCATTCAATTCCAAGAGACTTAATTTTGGAGTCTAGCCAGAATAGGCCAGAGGCTCTTTTAACACCTTTTAATGTGCAGGTGATCGAAATCGCAACTCGTCCCTTTTCTATTACCGGAGAACTAACCTCTATATTCTCAGCAACTCGGTCAATGAACTTTATATTGGTATTCCATGCACCAAAATCTGGGACTTGTGAGAAGTCAAAGGCAGAATTCAAAGTATCCCGACCAGGGGTAAGAGAAACATTGTCATACCCATCAGTTCCAGGATCTACTTCCTGGTGAATAAGTTGACCAATCTTCCAGCCACGATAGTTTCCAGCAAACTCTTTGTTTAGTTCCTTATCGAATAATGATTTTATGCCACCCGACTTTGGATCTAACTCGACTTTATAAAATTGATTTTCGATGGTGTTGGTAGAAAACTTTAAATCTGATTCGTCTACCTTTATATCCATATCTACCCAGGTATAACCAAAGGCTGGAAGATCAACTTTGATTCTTCGCTCTTGAACCGAAGGCTTATCGCCACCCCATGGAATTCCTCTAGGAACAAAAGATTCCAGCATTCCTACTGGAGCTCCTCCTGCGCGGATTTCTGGCTCTTTGACATAAACAGATCGGGCCCAAGGCAAAGTGTTATAAATCAATAATTCATTTGTGTTAGATGGAGGAAAGGCTTCCTCGGGAGTTAAGTCGCCAACATTGAATCGACCTTCTGGCCCACGATCTGCAAGATCATCTGCAAATCGTCTAGCAGCCCGCGCCAAAATATCGTGTGCTTCACCAGAGGAGCGATATGCAAAAGAAGCCTTGTAGTTCCATTGACCCTTGGTCCAAAGTGAATCTGGTGCTGAAACACTGGCAAAAGCGCCCCACGTGTGTTCATCATAAAGACTCATCATCTCAAAGACGTTTGATAAACGCTCAACGTCATTTACTGGACGATCAGCGTCACCTCCCCATGCAGAAATAGTTTCGGCAGCTCGCATAATGGAATGAGTTGCACGATTCAAACCTGTTTCATATGCGCTAGATGCGACACCATCAACCCACCAGTCCAGCCACTCGCCACGTAATACCGGAAGCTTTTTTTCGTGCTCTGCTAAAACTTCTGTACGAAATTTAGCTGGAGTACTAAACACCATTTGCGGGAAGCGTCCTTTTTCATTCCATTCCCTTACAAAGTCGACCATCCGTATATCTGGTGGTCCATTGTCGACACGAATTGGGTGGGTTGATTGGCAATATAAGAAGTTCCAAGGATAAGCATCGCTCTCCTCGAGGGTTTCTAATAATTTAGGAAGAAAACGGTCAACATAACGCCAGTCACCAATTTTTGCATTTGTTCTTCCGAATAAATAGTGGAATCCATTCCAAGAAAGAAGCTTATTTCCAGATGGTCCCTCCCACTGAAATGCTTGAGGAGTTGGCTTTGGCACTCCGCCACGAATTGGATTGACTGACATTGTCAAGAAATCAATTCCATTTTCTTTTAGAAAATCGACGAACATCCAGCTAATTCCATTTGAATCAGATTGCATGGCGCTTGTGATGCTTACACCATATTTCTTGCGAAGGTTAGATACTGGGTAAAGACTGCGTGCCATCTGCTCTGGGCCAAGCATCGGGGTGAAGTTCCACTGCATCGCTGTTACTTCAATCTGGCCACGTTCGTGGCATTTCATAAATCGAGAAATGTCTTCTCTACTCGCTTGTGCAAACCAGCGCTCGGTTATTCCAGTAACTTCACAGACCCATCGATATTGAGATTCTTCTGGATAGTTTGCTGTGTACTCACAAAGTTCGATAGCTCTATCAATAAACTCTACATGTTGGCGAAAAACCACATCTTGGTGATCTGTGAAACCCAAATCTGTATGGCTGTGATTTGCCAAATAGACCTTTTCAATTTTTGCACCCATAGTGGCCCACCTTCGCTAGTTATTACCGCTTCGCGCTTATTGGGATATTAGACACTCTTAACTTTGTAATCAATAGATTTTGAAGAATTGAAATTAATCTTGTCGGACAAGATTCTAATTCTTGATCAGGTAACCACCATCGGCAGTGACGGTTGTTCCCGTTACAAAAGTTGCCTTGTCACTTAATAACCAAGAAATCACATTTGCAATTTCATCAGGTGAGCCGACTCGACCAAGTGCATGCATTGCCTCAACTTCCTTGCGATATGAAACTGGGTCAGCCGATTTCTCCAAGCCTTCAAGGGTGAAAGGAGTTTCAATCCAACCTGGTGCAACGGCATTTATTCGAATTTTTGGCGCAAGCTCTAGCGCTAAAGCCTTTGTCAGAGAATCAATCGCACCTTTGCTGGCAGTGTAAGCAGAGTATCCATTTGAGCCAATAAGTGCAGCGATAGATGACATGTTTACTATGGCAGCACTTGTGGACAAACGCATGAGTGGTGTCAAGTGCTTAATTGAGGCGACCATTCCAATAACATTGACATCAAAGAGTCTTCGCCAACGATCAAGATCAGCTTCTTCTATGACGCTCAAATAATTAATTCCAGCAATATTTACTAATGCATCACATTTCCCGAATTCTTTTTGGACATATTCTGCGATCTCGCGCCATAGAATCTCATTAGTAATATCTCCCTCAAAGTACTTGTCTATTCCAAGTTGTTGGCCACTTAGCGAATTATCGATTCCGATTACAAAATAGTCTTGGCTTTGCAATAAACGGCAGGCTGCACTTCCCATCCCACCTAATGCTCCAGTGATTACAACAACCTTTTTCATAACCAAAAACCTGACTCAGCTAAAAGGGCCGGGCGTAAATCCGAGAGATTTTCATAGTGCCAGGTCAAGCCTAGAACTTCGATTGGATGATCTTTGTCATCGGGCTCAGGAGTCCAAGTTCCATCTTGAGAATCAAATGGAAGATTGGAAAGTATGTGGTGGTGAATTGCCCCATCTAGTAAGAACCATTCCTCCCAAATAACTCTTGAAGTCAAAATCTCACTTGGATAGCAATGCAGGACTCCATTAGGAATCAAAGAATTTGGGACTATTTTCCAAATTGACTTCAGATATGGATTCGTAGCTTGCTTGCATGCAATAAGAGGTTCACGGAAAGAGTTATTGAAATTAATCCCGATATTTTCCAGAAAATTTGGTACACCAATTTCTAACCAGCGCTCATGCATTTGTGTAATCCAAGGGGGAGTGAGTGGCGAGTCAGTCATCATTGTCGGATAAATCTAAAGCAAAAAACAAGGAATTCAAGGGTTTGGATAGGCAGCATCTTGTCCGACAAGAAAATATGCGTTCAACTATTGAATGCCTTTGAGAATTCCAAGACAATGGCTCAATCGTGCATTTGAGTTAGTGAAGGAAGAGCCATGAAAGCAATGCATTTTTTAGGTCAAAAAAAGATAAACCTCATTGACCTACCTGAACCCCAAATTTCTGATAACGAAGTTTTATTGGAAATGAAAGCATCAGGACTTTGTGGAAGTGATCTTCATCTTTTTTATACGCCAAGCAGAGCTGAAAAAGAAGCCGGAATATTTGGATTGAAATTTTCACCAGATACGATTCCTGGCCACGAACCTTGTGGGCAGGTAGTGCGCGTTGGATCAGCAGTTAAGCATTTAAAGATCGGTGATCGCGTTGCGGTGGCTCATATTTCTGGGTGTGGCAATTGTGCAAATTGTCGCAAAGGATGGGATATGCATTGTCCAGACAAAGAGATTTATGGCGGCCATATTCAAGGTGCCTTTGCCGAATATATGCCTGCCCGCGCAAAAGATTGCGTAGTACTTCCAGATAATATTTCTTACGAAGATGGCGCTTTCTACACTTGTGGGGCATCTACTGGTTTCTATTCATTAAAACGTGGAAACTTAAAAGGTGGAGAGACGGTGCTCTGCGTAGGACTTGGACCGGTAGGTCTGGCTGGCGCTTACTTCGCTTCGATGTTAGGAGCACGCGTCATTGGTGTCGACATATCGGAAGAGCGATGCAAACATGCACTGAAATTTGGCGTTGAAGTTGCAATAAATGCTTCTGTGGAAAATGTCCAAGCCAGAATAGCTGAGTTAACAAAAGGTAGGGGTGTAGAGCTCGCGATCGATTACACGGGAGCCCCAGAGGGACGTATCACGGCAATAGAGGCAGCAGGACTTTGGGGCAGAGTTGTTTTGATCGGTTTTGGTAAGGGATATACCAATATTGAGACAGAACTACATGTCATTGAAAAGCAATTAACAATAACGGGCGCTTGGGTATTTAGTTTTCCAGAGCTACAGGAATTAGTAGCCTTTTCCTCGGAACGAAATATTGATTTATCGCATTTTATTAATAAGACCGGACCTATCTCGCAAGGCCCAGAACTCTTCGCAGAATTTGACGCAGGTTCAATCGGTAAAACATACATTTCACCGTTAAAGATTTAGGGGGAAGAGCATATGAAAGGTGTCGTTCTTGATGCAGTTAATAAGGTCTCTACTAAGGAAGTCCCAGTTGACGACTGTAAGGTAGGAGAAGTACTAGTAAAAGTAGAAGCTGCAGGTATCTGCGGAAGTGATAGACATATTTTGCACGGAACTTACCCCGCTAATTATCCAGTTATTCTCGGCCACGAATTCTCTGGAATTATCGAAGCTGCCCCTGCTAATAGTAAATTTAAAGTGGGAGAAAGAGTTAATGTAAATCCTAATATTGCCTGCCGCAATTGCAAATATTGCAAAATGGGGCTCGTTAACCTTTGTTCAAACAATATTGCTCATGGGGTTAATCGCAACGGTGGTTTGGCGAATTTTGTTGCCGTTCCTGAAACTCAATTATTCTCATTGCCGCTATCTCTAGATCCGAGATTTGGCGCCCTATGTGAGCCATTAGCATGCTGCATTCAAGGTATTGAACTTGCGCAAATAAAGGCTGGAGATAGTGTTGCAATTATTGGCGGAGGAATTATTGGTCAACTGATGGTTCAGCTGGCAAAAATAGCTGGTGCTGAGATTGTTTTGCTTTCTACCCGTCAAAAATTTCGCAGAGAGGTTGCAGAAAGTATCGGTGCAACGCATTCTATTGACCCTACTGGACTTACTTCCAATGAAAAATATATCGGCAACTCTGGTATTGCAACCGGCGGCTTTGATGTCGTCATTGAATGCGCTGGCACTAAAGAGACTCTAAAACAAAGCCTGGAGCTAGCCCGCTCTGGCGGTACGGTAATTCTCTTCGGCGTTATGGCTCAAGACGAGAAATTTGAAATTTCACCCTTTGACATTTTCGTCCGGCAATTGAGAATTCAAGGTGCTTTTACAGGATCCAAAGTCCACGGGGAGGCTGCCAAAATGGTGGCTCAGGGAACTCTTAATTTTGAACCTTTGATCACCCATTTAATTGCTTTAGATGAAGTCCCTAAAATGTTAAGTGGCCAGCCTCTTGCTGGGGAGCTAAAGACTTTGGTATTGCCAAATAGCTAAAACTTGTCCTATTAGATTTGTAATATTTCCTTTTTAATAAGTTTTTTACTCTTGTATAAGCCCGTTTATTGCTCGTATTCTTCGTTAAGTCAATTGAGTCAATAAACCAAATACATAGGGGATACACATGACAACACGCGCTCTAATCTTCTCGCCAGAGGGTGGACATTTCGACCACACAAAAACTAAGGAGAGTTTGCGCGTTCGCGCGATTAGAGCATCATTTCAAAGTGGTGGTGTTGATTATGTAATAGCTGTAGAGCCGCTTATAAGAAAAGGTGAAGGCGGAATACTTTTACAGACAATCAGAGTTCGAGCACTTAATGGATCAAATGTTGAAGCTGCTCTAGGTAAGACAATTGTTTTAGATCAAGCTGGCACAGCAATTTCAGTAGGCGGGGAAATAGCCCCAACTGGTAGTTGGAGAACTTTCGTCCCTGAAGTTTCGAAGAATGAATTAATGACAATTACTTTTGCCAAGGCAAAAGATATTAAAGTCAATGTTGAAGTAAATCCACAGCGCCATTGGAAAATACACCTAGTCCATCACACCCACTTAGATATTGGTTATACCGACCCACAAGGAACGGTTCTAGCTGAGCATTTGGCTTTCTTAGATTCAGCTTTGGACATTATTAAAGTTACTGACGATTGGCCTGAGGACTCAAAGTTTCGTTGGACCGTAGAAGCCCTTTGGTCTTTTGAGGAATGGACCAAAGTCAGGCCGCAAGAGAAAATAGATGAATTTGTAAAGCGCGTTAAAGAGGGTCGTCTGGAATTGACGGCGATGCCTTATAACTTACATTCAGAAACCTGTTCAACTGACGAATTGCACGAGCTACTTCGCCTAGCTGGAAAAGTTAAGAAACAATACGGTCTTGAAATGCCTTCGGCGATGCAAACTGACGTCCCAGGCGCGGTAGTTGGTCTAACTGATGCTTTCTCAGAAAACGGAGTCAAGTACTTATCTGTAGCTCACAACTGGGCCGGACGGTCAGTTCCCCATTTAGTTGGTGGCCAAGACCAGCCAAGACTATTTCGTTGGGTTGGTCCAAGTGGTAAGGGCGTTCTTGTTTGGGTAACAGATACCCCTCATGGTTTGGCATACATGGAAGGACCAATGCTTGGATTCCATGAGAAATACGATTATGTAGATGATCTTCTTCCTGCATATTTGCAATCACACGCTGAGCATCCCTACCCATATCCAGGTGGAGTATTTGGCTGGGCGGTAGATAAAGCAGAAATAACTCGTAAGCCATATCCATGGGATTTACTACATATGCGCATCCAAGGGCAGTTTGCTGATAATTCACCACCACGATTGATTATGTCTGAAACCATTAAGCGATGGAATGAGACTTGGGAGTTTCCTAAACTAAGACTCTCAACCAACCGAGATTTCTTTGAAGAGGCCGAATCACGCCTTGGTGATCAGATCCAAACTCTTGAAGGTGATTGGACTGATTGGTGGGTAGAAGGCGTAGGTTCTGGAGCACGGCCAAATGCAATGGTTAGAAATGCACAAGCCAACGTAGCTGACGCTCAAACCATTGGAACCTTTGCTTCTATTTTGGGTTCTGGTGAGGGACCAGCTATTCGCAAGACCTCCGAAGAGGTTTATGCAAATGCTTCACTCTTTGATGAGCACACCTGGGGAGCGGCAAACCCTTGGACTATTGGCGACGCTGGAATGGATTCTGGCGATCAACAATGGCACTGGAAATATTCAAAGGCGATAGCCGCAGATGATGAGGGTGAGGTCCTTTTAGACCGAGCCTCTTCACACTTAGGTGACTTAATGGGTACGGCTAAAGATGCGCTCGCATCTTTCTATGTTACGAATTCTTCAATCTGGGAACGAAATGATGAAGTTGTCGCATTCTTGCCAGAAAGTAGAGTCCCACTTGAAAAACCAGTAGCTGTATTTGATGCAAGAACTGGCAAAGAACTTGAATACTACGAAACTCCGCAAGTAAACCCAAAGCACCGCAATGCTGGCAGGTACTTACACGTTTTGGTGAAAGACATAGCCGGAACTGGAATCGTTAGGCTCGATATTAAGGAAGTAAAGGAGCATAAAGATTCCACAAAGAAAATCGGAGAAGAATTAAAGCTAGAAAATGAGTTCTACTCTGTTGTAATCGACACGAAGACCTCTTCGATTTCCTCCATATATTCTAAAGTTGCTAAAAAGGAAATTGTTCGACAAGACGCGGTAGTTGGCTTCAATGGATATATCTACGATGAGTATGCCTCGCAAGGTGGATGGAATCACCAATCAGGTCGCATGGAGGGAAATACTCGACTCGATTTACTGGCAACTAGATCCCTTACTCGGCCTGCTTTCGTCTTAGAACGTGGAGCTAACGCAGTTGGTGAGTGGATAACTATTGAATCAAAAGCACCTGGTAGTTCTTGGATAAGAACTAAAGTTTCCCTGGTTAATGGAGTCGACAGAGTCGATATTGAGAATCGAATCTATAAAGAGGCAACAATGACAAAGGAAAGTGGATACTTCGCATTTCCATTTGCCATTGATGATTCAACTGCCAGAGTTGAAATCTCTGGTGGAATGATCGGAACTGGACTTCCATTGGTTCCAGGTTCTGCACTTCATATGAGGGCTGCTCGACGATGGGTTTCATTTGAAGATAAAGAGGTTGCCGTTGCACTTGCAATTCATGATGCACCCCTTATTCAAATGGGAGGAATCTCATTGCCTTATGCCCCATTCCCACAAACAATGGGAGAACTAGAACCAGCCACAGTTTATTCCTGGATCTATAACAACATCTGGGATACAAATTTCCCACCACAACAAGGGTTTGAAATGAACTTCAAATACAGTGTTGGTGCTACCAAAGTAACAACTGTTGGAGAATCAGGACCGGCACTTGGAGCTCGGGTTGCTGCCGGAAAGAGTCGAAGACTTCGCGCCATACTTGGAACTAATTCAAATGGAAAGTCATTCTCTGAATTCAAATTAGTTTCAATCGAAGATCCCAGAGTTCGACTTGTCGGTATGACAACACTTGATGATGGACGGATCATGCTTCGTCTTCAATCTTTTGCAAATTCAAAATTGAATTTGAAGTTAAGGATTCATGAGAGTTTGTCTAAGCCATACTCTTCTACTTTCTTGGGTGAAGAACTATCGCCTTTGGAAATGGAAAAGGATCAAGTCATTATTCCAATGAATAGATTGGCAGTCAGCGCGGTCATATTTACCGTTAAGTGATTGCCGGTAGTTCAACGACTAGACGGACAAGATTCATACTGACCTGTCTTATGCACGCGCACTGATAGGGATCTTGTCCGACTAGATTTTCCATGTTATAGAAAAGTTATTTAATAATGTAATGCCTTTCGCGATTTCTATTGACGCTAGTACTAAAGCCATTTAAGTTTGCGGACAATGAACGGATTACCGTCCGCCCAGGCACTTCCAATAAGTCACTAATTCTTTCAATTTTCGGAAAGGAAAACTGAATGAAAATGTCTTCTAAAAAGATTGCAATTGCAGTCGTAGCATCATTTGCTTTGACTTCTGTTGCATATGCAGGTTCTGCGGTTGCAGCAGGAAAAACTACAACCCTCAATTTCTACCATGATAAAAAAGGTTGGGACGAAAGATTCCTAGCTGTTAGTACAGCACTTAATGATGGCGCGAACATCAAACTCAAGCCAAGCACATTTGCTGATACAACTATTTATCAAAATACTTTGAATCAAGCAGCTAAGACCGGCAAGGGTCCTGACCTACTTACTTGGTGGTCTGGTTACCGCATGGTTGATGGCGCAAAGAATGGAATTTTCGCGGACATTTCTGATGTCTGGGCATCTGCTATCAAGGCTGGCGATGTGTCAGCAGATTTGCAGAAGCAATTCCAGGTAGGAAGCAAGACCTATGGAATTCCTAACGGAGTTTCTTTCTGGCCTATGTTCTACAACAAAAAGATATTTGCTCAATATGGACTTTCAGTTCCAAAGACTTGGGCAGAATTCATCAATATTTGCGATACCTTGAAGGCAAAGGGCATCACACCACTTACAGCTTCTGTAGACGGTGCATGGCCAGCATTCATTTGGTTTGAGCAGCTATTAATTAGCCAAGACCCTAAACTTTATCTTGATTTAACTTCTAACAAGATCAAGTACACAGATCCAAAGGTTAAGGCTGTCTTGCAAATATGGAAGGACATGATTGATAAGGGATACTTCACCGCTGGTGATACATCCTTCTTCGGTGAAGCTGCAGTTGCTCTAATGAACAAGGGAACAATGATTCCTGTTGGAACTTGGAACAACAGTGCTTTTAGTGTTACAGGCGGTCTAGTTGGTGGAAAAGATTACGATGCTTTCGTAATCCCAAATATCAACCCAGCGCTTAAGACACAGTCAATCATCGTCGAGGCCGGTGCGATTGGTGCACTTGCAAAGGGCAAGAATCTTGCTCAATCTAAGGTCGCTCTTCGCGAATGGCTAAAGTTCCCTGCTCAAGCAATGTGGGCTGATGTTTCTGGAGATGGCGTGCCAAATCCAAAGGTTCCAGTTGCTGATCCTGTAATTAAGTCACTATCTAAGTACGTTGCAACAAACAAGGTAAACCAGGTTCAACGCTATTGGGAGTCTGGCCCTGTTCCACTAATCGAAAATGGTTGCGCAATTCTTTCTGCCTTCATGTTGGGCAAGAAGACTGTTGATGAAGTATCAACAGAAATGGCAGCCTTGTCAGATAAAGAATGGGCTGCTTGGACCGCAAAGTACGGTAAGTGATCCAAACTGAAAATAAGTTAGGAAGGCTGAGGGGTAATACCCCTCGGCCTTCTTGGCTTGCCTTTCGTGGGAAGTTAGAAAACGCAAAGAACCAGCGCCGCAAGGAAGGGTTTGGGACTTATCTATTCCTAGTTCCAGCAACTATCGGTGTTCTATTTGTACTGCTTTACCCAGTTTTAAGAACTCTTTGGCTCAGCCTTACAGATACTGAAGGAGCTGGAGTAGGAAAATTCATTGGATTTCATAATTATAAAACTCTGGTCAAGGACCCGATACTTTTAAGAACGATGTCAAATGTTGCCATTTGGACTATTGGCACAATGGCACTGCCCGTATTTTTAGGATTAGTAATTGCCTACCTAGCTTTGGGTCTCAAAGGTTCTGCGATTTACCGCATGATCTTCCTTCTTCCGTACGTACTCTCTGGAGTTGCGGTTGCATCAATTTGGTTTCATATTTTCCAGACAAAGGGCCTAGTAAATCAGTTTCTGGCCGGCATAGGGCTAGAGAGGTATCAGCAGTCTTGGCTGCTCAATTACCCGCAAAATACAATTTCGATGATTATCGCCGCTACCTGGTCTGGAACTGGCTTGATTGTCATCCTCTTCACAGTTGGACTTCAAAATATCCCACTTCAGACAGTAGAAGCAGCGACTCTAGATGGTGCCAATGGTTGGCAAATGTTTAGAAGTATTATTTGGCCACAATTAAAGCAAATTAGAGCTGTTGTTATTGGAACAGCATTAGCCAATAGCCTAAGAACTTTCGACATAGTTTGGGTAATGACCCAAGGTGGACCTTCTAGAACATCTGAAACTTTAGGTGTAACAATGTATCGCGAAAGCTTTTTACTAAATCGTTACGGATATGGCGCCTCGATCGCCGTCTTGCTAATGGTCCTAGTTGTCTCAGTTTCCTACTTCTCTCTACGCGGGGGACTTAAGCGAGAGAACTCATTATGAGAACTGCAAAAGTAGGGCGTCACATCTTCTTAATGGTTTTTGCCGCGATGTGGCTAGCGCCAATATATTTGTTAATCATCAATGCCATGGCAAATACGAAAAACTATATGGATAACTTTGACTGGGCATACAAAGGATTTCAACCACTTCCTAATTTCAAAGCAGCCTGGGCTGCCGCTGAATTAACTCCAGGACTTATTTCGAATGCAATTTATGGAATTGTTGGGGCAGGAGTCTCCGTTGCTTTGGCTGCACTTTCAGCCTATGCAGTAGTTGCCTTAAACCCAAAAGCAAAGCAAGTATGGTTTTGGTTAATTTACGGAGTTAATTTAGTACCTATCCCAATGTTGCTGCTTCCATTATTTGATATTTTTGCACGAACTGGTCTTTACGACACAAGAGCTGGGTTACTGCTTGTATATATCGGCATAGCAATTCCATTTGCCTTCTTCTTGAGTAGAAATCACATGCTCTCTATTTCTAGAGAGATCGTAGAGGCTGCTCAAATTGACGGAGCTTCCAAACTCTTAGTCTTCACTAGAATATTTTTACCGCTTTCGTGGCCTGCGCTGGGTGCAGCTTTTCTCTTCCAATTCACTTGGATATGGAATGACTTGCTATTTGGTTTAACTTTGACTGTTAGTTCTAACGTGCGACCATTGATGGCGACTCTTTCGACTTTGGTAGGTCAATACTCGACTTTGAAACTGCCAATAGTCCTATGTGTTACCTTGATTGCTTCTTTGCCGACGGCATTTCTTTACATCGTTGGACAACGTCTATTTATTACTGGTCTAAAAGCCGGAAGCTAAGCCAATGCAAATTGATGTTTTATCTCAAGTTTGGTCAGAGGTTGGTGAAGGTCCAATCTGGAATGAAGCCAAGCGCACGATCACTTGGGTTGATATCACGGGCAAAAAATGGCACAGGCTTGCAATCGATTCAGGTTCTGTAGAAACCCATAGCGTACCCACGATGCTTGGAGCGGCTGTGGAGACAAAAAATGGCGAATTATTAGGCGCCGTTGAAGAAGGTTTTGCCAAAATGAATCTAAATAAGGATGGATATTTCGTAACACATAATTTTTTGCCAGAAGAAGAAAGAATGAATGATGCTAAAGCCGATGCTAAGGGTCGATGGTGGTCAGGAAGTAATGCAATAGATTTCACTGCGGGGGCTGGAAAGCTTCATAAATTAGACCTAGAGGGAAATGTCACTGTTATGGAGCAGAGTTTAACCCTGCCAAATGGTTTGGGTTGGAGCCCTGATAATAGGTACTTCTATTTGATAGATACATTCGCAAGATCTATGTATCGGTATGATTTTGATTTAGAGATAGGTCAAATATCGAATAGAACTCTATTTATAGAATTTGCAGATGATGGATCATTTCCTGACGGAATGTGTGTTGCTTCAGATGGAACGCTATTTGTAGCAATGTGGAGTGGCGCCAGGATTGAGGTTTTCTCTGCGAATGGTAAATCCCTTGAATCTATAAAAATGCCTGTTAAAAGCCCAACTTCATGCGCTTTCGGCGGGGATAAGGGTGAAACCTTGATTGTGACTTCAGATGGCCGAGATTTTGATGCAAACATATTTCCAGATAGTGGAAAACTATTTGCAGTTTCTGGCACGGGCTATAGCGCTCTTGAAAGTGCTAAATATTATGGTTGAAACTAAGGTAACTAGTTTTAGAACTGGGCTGATGTCAGGTGAAGTTGAAGTTGTTGAGATGCAAAATGATTTACTTAAGCTTTCAATTTTGGCCGGAAGAGGCGCTGATTTAGTTGAAATTATCTATAAACCAAAGGATTTTAATTTGGCTTGGCAATCTAATACAGGGTGGCCGGTAGTAAAAACACCTGTTGATCATCCGGCTGATGTGGAGTCATTTTTGGATGGCTATCCTGGTGGGTGGCAAAGTGTATTTCCAAATGGAGGTGCTCCATCTGAATTCAATGGAATCGCCTTTGGGCAGCACGATGAGGTCGCCACTCTTGCTTGGAGCTATGAAGTATTAGTTGACGATGAAAATGAGTTAAGTATTAAATTTCTAACCAATACAAGAAAATTGAAATTTACATATGAGAAGACTTTCACCTTGCAAAAAGGTATAGCTTCGGTCTTTATAAGTGAAAGAATCTCGAATTTAACTAAGGAAACCGTCAAAACGATGTGGGGAAATCACATTTCTTTCGGTGAACCATTTATTGACGAATTCTCAACAATTGACATTGGATTAGAGGCACGGGTAATTCCACATGAGGAAGCAATAAGTAGTGTTGGCCGCCGGGTTAATTCAAATGAGGAGTTTGCCTGGCCTAAAGCTATTGGTCAGGACGGAACTCCAATTGACTTTTCAAAAATTCCACCCCGGAAAACTAAGAGCGAAATTCTTTATCTACATAATCTAAAAGATTCTAAATATTCTGTTATTAGTCCAACTATTGGACTAACCGTACAAGTCACCTGGGATGGAAAGAATTTTCCTTATCTGTGGTTTTGGCAAGAATTTGGTGCTGCAAATGAGTACCCATGGTTTGGCAAGCACTTCAATATTGGGCTAGAACCATTTTCTTCGTATCCTACAAATGGTTTAGCGCAGGCGGTTGAAAATGGATCAGCCCTTGTATTTGGACCTTTAGAAGAGAAGACTAGTTTTATCGAATACAAAGTATTGGAGATGTCATGAATTGGAACAGTGATTACCTTGAGCCTTCCGATTTGGAAAGGAATGAAAAGCCAGCCTTAAACGCAAAGTATCAAGTCAAGCAAGCCATAGTTACTTACCTTCGTGCGGCAATTCTCAGCGGTGAACTTCGTCCTGGTCACACTCTCCATGAATCAGCATTAACAAAACAATTTGGCGCCAGTCGTTCACCTATTCGTGAAGCCTTAGTGCAACTTGAGCAAGAAGGGCTTGTTACAACTTTTCCTAAAAAGGGAAGCGTGGTTACTACGATTGATAAAACTCAACTACGCCAAGCCCTCTTTATTAGAAGCTCCTTGGAAGCAACAAATATTGAATTGCTTGCCCAAAATATATCGGATGAACAGGTTTCGATAATGAAGGCTAATATTGAAAGACAACGAAATGCTCTATTGCAAGATGATTACACTGAAATGTATGACGCTATGGATGAATTTCACTTGCTTTTGTGTGATTTCAATGAACTGCCTAGAATTTGGGAATTAATTCGGAGAGAAAAAGTGCCTCTAGATCGACTCCACGCTTTAAATCAGCCACATAGTCCACGAATGTCTACTCTATTCAATCAACACATTGAAATAGTAAAAGCGCTAGAGGAAAGAGATTCAGAGAAGTGCTCATCCCTAATTCGGACTCATGCCGATATAGATTTTGAGGCTATGAATTTGGTGAAAGAAGAAAAGTCTTCAGCAAAAGAAGTTAAACCAACCACTGGGAGGTCCGTAAAATGAAAATAACTAATTTGCGAGTGACAACTGTGACGGTCCCTCTTGAGGCCCCGCTTCGTCATGCCTCTGGCGCCCATTGGGGGAGATTTGTACGAACCATCCTTGAACTAGAAACTGATGAAGGCATCACCGGTCTTGGAGAAATGGGTGGCGGCGGGGAGAGCGCGGAGTTGGCCTTTGAAGGTCTAAGGGGTCACATTATCGGTGAGAACCCTTTCAATCTTGAGGGTTTGCGTTTCAAGATTTGTAATCCGACAGCTAGTTTGTATAACAACAGAACGCAGATATACGCAGCGATTGAATTTGCTTGCTTGGACATAATTGGCAAGAAAATGGGAGTTCCTGTTTATGACTTACTTGGCGGAAAAGTACGCGACGAGGTTGAGTTTGCGAGTTACCTTTTCTTCCGTTACCCAAATGAAAAAACGGGCAAGGGCGAGATAAAGAATTCTAAACAACTTGTAGAAGCAGCAACAAAATTACGAAATGAAAATGGATTTAGAACCCATAAACTCAAGGGAGGCGTTTTCCACCCTGATTATGAGTTGGAATGCTATTTAGCCCTTGGTGAAGCATTTCCAAATGATCGATTTAGATTCGATCCAAATGCGACTCTAAGCCTGACTCAAAGTATTGAGTTCGCTAATGCTATTCGCCATATGCGTAATGATTATCTTGAAGACTTTACATGGGGTATTGATGGCATGAAGAAGTTGCGTGACTTAACTTCAATGCAGACTGGAACGAATACTGTCGTCGTTAACTTTGAACAGTTAGCCCAAAATATCCACAGAGAAGCTGTAGATGTTATTTTGCTTGATACAACCTTCTGGGGTGGAATCCGCGCATGCGTTAAAGCTGCCGGAGTTTGTGAAACATTCCAGCTAGGTGTTGCTGTCCACTCATCTGGAGAGTTGGGTATTCAACTTGCAACTATGTTGCACCTAGGGGCAGTAGTTCCAAACTTATCCAACGCAGCCGATGCTCATTATCACCATCTCACCGATGACATTATCGTTGGTGGCAAGCTTGAGTACGTGGATGGAAAAATTAAGGTTCCAGATAAGCCAGGCCTTGGAGTTGAGTTAGATCGGGATAAATTGGGACAATACGCCGAGCTTTATTTTGAACTCGGTGGCTACCCTTATGATAAAGATCCACAACGTCCTGACTGGTACGCACTTGTTCCAAATGACCGCTGGGCACCTGCTCTTTAATTTATCTTTAGGAGTAATTAAGTGGGAATTGATCTAACTGGAAAAGTTGTAATTGTAACTGGCGGTGCTAAGGGCATCGGTGAAGGTTGTGTAGGTAAGTTTATCGAAGCCGGTGCTACAACATCCTCATTTGATTTAGATGCTAAGGCACTTGAAAATCAGAGCAATTCGTATTCAAAGTTGGGGGATAGATTCACGACTCATGTTGTTGACGTGAGCAAAGAATCCCAAGTTGAAGCGGCAGTGGGTCTGGTAATCGCTAAATATGGCCGTATTGATGCTCTGATTAATTGTGCGGGAATTCAAACATATGGCAGCCTCACAGAGACTACCGAAAGTGTTTGGGATCAGACCTTCAATGTAAACGTTAAGTCAATGTTTCTAACCTCTAAACATGTTGCAAAAATTATGATCTCTCAGAAATATGGTTCAATCGTAAACATTTCCTCTGTCCAGTCTCTTGTAAGTCAGAAAACAGTCATTGCTTACTCGGCTTCAAAGGGTGCGATAAATGCATTAACTAGGGCTTCAGCAATAGATCTTGCCGAATCGAATGTGCGGGTAAACGCGATTCTCCCTGGATCTGTCGATACTCCAATGCTTCGACAAGCCGCAGACTTGCATAGAGGATCTTTGAGCATCGATGATGTTATTGCTGACTGGGGATCTGGCCACCCACTAGGAAGAGTTGCCAAGAGCTCGGAAATTGGCGATCTGGCTGTTTTCTTAGCCTCTGATAACTCTTCATTCATAACTGGAGCCTCCATCGTTATTGATGGTGGTTTGACTGTTCAAGTGCCGGTAGTTCTGCCCGGTAAATAACTTGTGAACCAGCTTTATAAAAAGCAATTAATAGAATTAGCAAAGAAGTCAAAGTTAGATTCTGGTGGTTTTGGCTGGCTAGCGCAGTCAGGGGATCTGATCCCAAGGGATAAATTAGAAGCCTGGGTGAATTTTCGAATGACCTATGTCTTTGCTTTAGAGGCAATTCATGGCAATAGGGAAGTAGATGATTATCTAAGGCATGGCCTATTGGCTATGAAACAACTTTTCCTAGATGAAGCAAATGGTGGCTACTACTCACTTGCTCCGAGATCTGGGGAAAAGGAAAGAGAGAAAAGGGCCTACGAATTTGCCTTTGCGCTTCTTGCTCTAAGCGCGGGGAAGAGAGCCAATTCCTCTGAGGAAAGTTCTGACCTAAATTTGGCTATTTCGATTTTTGAAGAGTATTTCTGGGATGAGGTTTATGGATTAGTTAACGAGTCATGGGATGAAGATTTCACAATTTGTAATAAGTACCATGGTTTAAATTCCAATATGCACAGCGTGGAAGCATTTCTTGAACTTTTCAAATCAACTTCTGATCCTAAATGGCTAAATCGCGCCGTACGGGTATGTAGATTCGCTTTCGATAGTTCCTTGGAAACAAAAATTGGCCTAATTCCGGAACATTTTGATGAGAATTGGAAAATAGATCATAAATACAATCAGGATCATCCAGATGATCCATTTCGTCCATTTGGCATAATTATTGGGCATCAATTCGAATGGTGCAGACTTGCAATTGAACTTTCTGCTGCTTTGGGGCAAGGCGCCCCAACATGGCTTGCCTGGGAAGCTGCAAGAATTTACGAAATCGCAAAGAGAATTGGCTGGCATGCTGACCAATCTGATGGCTTTGTATATACCGTTGATTTTGATGGCAAGGCAATTGTTAATATGCGAATGCACTGGGTTATCACAGAAGCCATTGCCGCCGCCTGGACCCTAAGTAAGCTCACTGGGTCGCGAGAATATTTCAATGATTTCCAGATTTGGTGGGAATATGCCCAAAAATTCTTTTTAGATCACACAAATGGTAGTTGGAAACATGAACTAGACCACAACAACAAGGAGAGTTCTACAGTTTGGATTGGCAGACCCGATATTTACCACGCTCACCAAATGTATTTAAAAGTTGAGGTGTAGGCGGATTTGGTTAGGCTTGCCCCTATAGGAACACAATCAAGGGGGATTAATGTCAGATCAAGCCAAGTGTCCAGTAGTCGGCACCACCGCAGCAGGTGGAAGTTCTAATCGTGACTGGTGGCCAAATCACCTTGATTTGAAAGTACTTCAACAAAACTCACCAGCGGCTAGTCCGCTAGATGCCAACTTTGATTATGCAAAAGAATTTAAGACCCTTGATTTGGCGGCAGTAAAGGCTGATATCGAGTCTGTCATGACAACTTCCCAAGATTGGTGGCCAGCTGATTACGGTCACTATGGCCCATTCTTTATTCGTATGGCATGGCATAGCGCCGGTACTTATCGCACTTCAGATGGACGAGGCGGCGGCGGATCTGGAATGCAACGCTTTGCACCACTTAACTCTTGGCCAGATAATGTAAACCTAGATAAAGCACGGCGATTACTTTGGCCGGTAAAACAAAAATATGGCCAGAAGCTTTCTTGGGCTGATTTAATTATTTTGGCTGGAAACTGCGCAATTGAATCGATGGGTCTAAAGCCTTTTGGTTTTGGTGGCGGGCGAGTAGATGCCTGGCAACCAGATGATACTTATTGGGGAAAAGAAGCTAAGTGGCTGGCCGATGAGCGCTATAGCGGAGAACGTGATTTAGAAAATCCATTAGCTGCAGTTCAAATGGGTTTGATTTATGTTAATCCTGAGGGTCCTAATGGAAACCCGGATCCACTTTTATCAGCAAGAGATATCCGAGAAACATTTGCCAGAATGGCGATGAATGATGAGGAGACCGTTGCACTTATCGCAGGTGGTCACACATTTGGTAAGACTCATGGCGCTGGTGATCCAAATAAATATGTTGGAGCCGAACCCGAAGGTGCACCTATTGAAGAGATGGGCCTTGGTTGGAAGAACACCATGGGTTCTGGCAATGGCGTGAACACAATCTCAAGTGGGCTTGAAGGTGCTTGGACCCCAACCCCAACTGCCTGGGATAACTCTTATTTTGATGTTCTATTTGGATATGAATGGGTTCAGACAAAGTCACCAGCAGGTGCCACCCAATGGATTCCAAAAGATAATGCTGCAAGTGATGCTGTAATCGATGCTCATGACTCTTCTAAAAAGCATCCACCAGTAATGCTCACATCAGATCTGGCACTTCGCACTGACCCAGCTTATGAAAAGATTTCCCGTAGTTTCCATGAAAATCCAGCAGCCTTTGCTGATGCCTTTGCTCGTGCTTGGTTTAAGTTAACACATCGTGACATGGGGCCAGTTGTTCGTTACTTAGGCCCTGATGTTCCTTTAGAAGAATTAATTTGGCAAGATCCACTTCCAAAATCTGAAGGCTCTTTAATAAATGCCCAAGAAATTGAAGAGCTAAAGAAGCAAATACTTGCAAGTGGCTTAACAGTTTCCCAATTAGTCACAACCGCTTGGGCTTCGGCAGCAACCTTTCGTGGCACCGATAAGCGTGGTGGGGCAAATGGTGCTCGCATTGCCCTAGAACCGCAGTGCAATTGGGAAGTTAATAAGCCGGCTGAATTAGCGAAAGTACTCACCACACTTCGCCAAATTCAAAGTAAGTTCAACGGGGGAGCAAAGAAAGTCTCCTTAGCTGATCTAATAGTTCTAGGTGGCGTAGCAGGAGTTGAACAGGCTGCATCTAGTGCTGGCCACCTTGTTCAAGTTCCATTTACACCTGGCCGCGTGGATGCAACCCAAGAACAAACCGATGTTGATTCATTTGCCTTCTTAGAACCACATGCAGATGGTTTTAGAAACTACAAGGCCAGCGGCGCAAGTCAGCCTGATGAAGTACTCCTAGTTGAACGAGCCACACTCCTTGAATTAACAGCTCCTGAGATGACAGTCCTAGTCGGTGGGCTTCGAGTCCTAGGAACTAACGTTGATGGATCTAAGACTGGTGTATTCACAAATCAAGTCGGAAAACTATCCAATGATTTCTTCACAAATCTAATGTCTATGGATGTCGAGTGGGCACCTAAGGCAGGTACTGATTTATACGGAGCTCACGATCGTAAGACTGGAGAAGTTCGCTGGGTTGGATCTAGAGCTGATCTACTGTTTGGCTCAAATTCGATTCTTCGCGCGCTATCTGAAGTCTATGCATCTAGTGATGGTGCAAAGCGCTTTGTCTCAGACTTCGTAGCGGCATGGACCAAGGTCATGGAGTTGGATCGCTTCGATCTGGCTTAGTACTTAGCAGCACTAATTTGGTGGGGCGGGTCGGGCTCGAACCGACGACGACCGGATTATGAGTCCGGGGCTCTAACCAACTGAGCTACCGCCCCTTGCGGGATACCTTGGTCTACTTTATTAGAGTAAATAAGTAATGCCTAACTTCACTCACATTACGCGAGGAAGTTAGGCATTTTTTGAACTTATTCTTTAGTGAGCCACTACGCCTTCACTTTCGACAAGTGAATCCTTGCCAATATTGATGAAGAAGAAGAGCACGATTGCGCCTACAAAGAGCAACGCTGCGCTGAACTTAAATGCCACTGTAAAGCCATGAGTCATAGCAAATGGTTGGGTCATCGTTCCAAGGCTGCTGTGAGAAGTTGCGTAGGTAGCCGTTGCCGTTGCTGCAACAGTATTTAGAAGGGCAGTACCTAGAGAACCACCTATTTGCTGGCTGGTATTTACCATTGCACTTGCAACTCCAGTGTCGTGATTGCTCACGGCGTGAAGTGATGTTGAAGTAAGAGGAATAAAGACAAGAGCCATTCCACTAGACATCACCAAGAGGGCAGGAAGAACATGAGTCACATATGAAGTTTCTGGAGTTATGCGAGATAAGAAGAGAAGTCCAAATCCAGCAGCAACTAAGCCAGGGACCATAAGTGGTTTTGGTCCAAACTTTGGAAGAAGTTGGGATGCGATACCGGCAAAGACGATAATTCCAGCCGTGAATGGCAAGAAGGCAAAGCCTGACTTAAGCGGGCTGTAACCAAGAATTACTTGCAAGTAAAGTCCAAGGAATAGGAACATCGAGAACAAGCCTGCTCCAACAACTAAGGAGCCAAGGTATGAACCGCCACGGTTACGTTCTTTTACTACCCGAAGTGGCATCAAAGGGTTGGCCACCTTTGATTCAATAATAATAAAGGCAATGAGCAGAACTGCTGCAGCCACAAAAAATGTAGTTGTGCGGCTATTTGACCAACCCTTGGTTGCAGCTTGGTTAAAGCCGTAGGTAAGTGAGAACAAACCTGCAGTTGCCGTGATTACACCTGGAATGTCATAGGAGCGATCACCGGCAGCCTTAGATTCATGGACAAACTTTGTAGCCAAAACAAAGGCGAGTAATGCGATTGGTACGTTTACACCCAAGCACCAGCGCCAAGAGAAGTACTCGGTAAGGGTTCCACCAAGGATCAAACCAATTGCTGCTCCGCCACCAGAGATTGCTCCGATAACACCAAAAGCTTTGGCACGTTCTTTAGGAATTGTGAAAGTAACAGAGATGATTGCAAGTGCAGCAGGAGCAAGAAGGGCGCCAAAGACACCTTGAAGAGCGCGCGCGGCAAAGAGTAGGTGTTGGGTTGATGCAATTCCACCAAGGGCCGATGCGCCAGCGAAACCAACTAATCCAATTAAAAAGACTTTCTTTCGACCAACGAAGTCACCAATACGGCCACCAAGAAGTAGAAGGGAGCCAAATGCCAAGGTATAGGCAGTGATCACCCATTGCTGGTTGGCATCGGAAATGTGTAGATCAATCTTGGCACTTGGAATTGCGATATTTACAATTGATGAGTCAAGTACAACCATCAATTGTGAAATAGCCACAACGAACAGGGTGCGCCAACGATTTGGATCTACGCCTTCGATTAATTCCTTTTTTGACACAAAGTTCTCCCTATATATCGGTCTTTCATTATTTTTACTGTTTTGGGCTACCCCGAAAGGTACTTCATTGAGGTTAACAGTTGGTAATCTGCGTATTATGAAATGTATTACCGCGTTGGTTTCTTTGGTCCTTGTGACCTCCGTTACCTCGCCTGCGCAGGCTGCGCCCAATTACACCTTCCCAGTTCAAGGTTGCAAAGTTACCTACGCCCACTCCCATCACAACTATCCTGCAACAGACATATTGGCGCCAAGAGGATGTTTATTTGTGGCACCAACCTCAGGTGTGATTGATGAAGTCAACAGAGTAGATCGGTTTAAATGGGCAACAAATAAGGGCGCTGATCGTGGTGGACTTTCAATCTCAATGATTGGTGACGATGGAGTGCGTTATTACGGATCGCATCTTTCCTATATAAATCCAGAGATCATTTCCGGTTATCGTATTGCAGTTGGTGATCCACTTGGGAAAGTAGGCGATAGCGGGGATGCAAAGGGAACTGGTACTCATGTTCACTTTGGAATTAGTTGGCAGACCCCAGCAAATATTTGGTGGGTTAGAAGAGGCGAGCTCTATCCCTGGAAATATCTAGATGCTTGGAAGGCTGGCAAGGATTTAAATCCATTTGGTTCGGTTAAATCTCTTGAGAAGAAGATCGGTAGTGTGCCAAAGCAGGTTGGTTACTAGTTTATTTTTTATTTCATTAAAAAAGCCCCACCAATTTCTTGGCGGGGCTTTCTAATCTGTTAGCGATTAAGCAGGGTTAACTGCATCAGCCTGAGGACCCTTAGGACCTTGTACGACTTCGAAAGTCACGGCTTGACCCTCATCTAGAGACTTGTAGCCATTGCCTTGAATTGCTGAGTAGTGAACGAATACATCTTGTCCGCCACCATCAACTGCAATGAAACCAAAACCCTTTTCAGAGTTGAACCACTTAACTGTACCTGTTGCCATGTAACTTGTTTCCTTACGGTAAATGTTGGTACTTAAGAATTCCTTAGGTACCGGTCTTCCTCTGTACAGATTTACCGAGTGAACGGGTACTGCCAAGCGTCGGACTGTTGCCAAGTGTAACTGCAAAATTAGCAATACTGAACCTGAGATTTAGGCTTTGTGGGGACTAGCCAAATGTCGGTAGGTAAGGACATAATTGCGATAAGAAGTTGGTTTTAACCTCATATTGAGCCTGCGGTGGACTGGGGAAGGTCGCACCAAGGCAGCCTTGCTTGATTGATGAGGAAATACTTCATGGCTACACCGTTATTGCTACCAACAGGTAGCGCACTGCTTGCTGGAGATCTTCGGATCTATTCAGCTCCTAAAGCTCTGCTTCGCCATATCCAATGGTCGCTAAATCAAATATTTGGTTATCCAGTTGAATTAAATTGGCAAGCCCAACCACTTGCCGCTGGAACTCATGCCACCGAATTGCAATGGCGAGATTTACAACCAGTAGCTTCAAAGATTGCCGCAACATTAAAGTCTTGGCATTACCTTCGCTTTGAAGTTCGCGAGTTCTCCACAGTAGGCGGTGAAGGAGTTCTCTATCGCGCAACACCTGAGCTTGGACTACATCAAGCTGTTACCTCCTCTACTGGGGATGTGATGATCCATGAGAATCGAATTCAAACCGCCCTTGATTCCAATAAGAGTTATGAATCCTTAAAGCAGGCTATGAATCAGGCACTTGGAATTGCCTGGGATGGCGAGCTTGAGTGCTACCGGCGCGGAATTCAAGAGGTAGAAAGTGGAAAAGTAGTTAGTATTTAGGTATGGGCCCAACAAATCAAAAGCGTAAATACATCGCAACCATTGCTGCTGCTGCAATTATTTCTGGCGGACTTGTGCAGGGAATGAATCTTGTTGGTGTTGGCCTGGCTGCCAAATCAGGTAATTCAATTACCGTGACTGGTCAAGCAAAAACTTCTGCTGTGGCAGATAACGCATCGTGGACTTTATTCGTGCAGGAAACTTCACCAACTGTGGCAACAGCGGTGAAAAAAGTTGAAGCAAGTGTTGTTAAATTGCAGAAATACCTAACAGATGGTGGCATCCCAGCCGATGGAATTGAAGTCGGGGGTGTTAATACCCAGGCAATGGCTGAATACATCAACGGCAATCCAACTGGCCGGATGCTTAATTACCAAGCTTCACGCAATGTAATAATTCGCTCTAAAGATGTCATGCTAGTAAAGGCTCTAAGTGCAAACCTAGGTTCTCTTCTTCAAACCGGAGTTAATGTAAATAACTATGGTCCGCAATATTATGTTTCAAACTTAGCCGATCTTCGCCCACAATTACTTGCCGAGGCTACTAAAGATGCCAAGATTCGTGGCCAGGCAATTACTAAAGCAGTTGGTTCAACTCTTGGCCCAGTCATCGCAGTCTCAGGTGGTCCAGTTCAAGTAACTGCGCCAGACTCAGTAGATACCTCTGCTGGTGGCATGTATGACACGACAACTATTCCTAAGACAGTAACAGTGACTGTTTCAGTGAGTTTTAAAGTTAAGTAATTAGCCTTCGTAAGAACGAAAAACCAGCACGACGTTATGGCCACCAAAGCCAAAGGAGTCGTTCAAGCAGGCAATCGAGCCAGCAGGTAGATCGCGCGGCACATCTCGCACAACATCTACTTTTACGGCCTCATCTAGGTTTTCAATGTTAATTGTGGGCGGCGCCTTGTGGTGATACATCGCTAATACACAGAAAATAGATTCAATTGCCCCAGCCCCGCCAAGTAGGTGCCCAGTCATTGATTTAGTTGCCGATACAGCCACGTGAGAGATATCTGAGCCAAGGGCGTTGGTAAGTGCATTAGCTTCCGCAACATCGCCAGCTGGGGTGGAAGTTGCATGAGCATTTAGGTGAACAATTTCTGAAAGTGGAATACCAGCATCTTGCAAAGCAAATTTAACTGCGCGAGTAACGCCAGAACCATCTGGATCTGGGGCAGCAATGTGATAACCATCTGAGGTTAATCCTTGCCCCATTACCTCTGCGTAGATCTTTGCGCCTCTTGCTTTGGCGTGCTCAAGTTCTTCAAAGACAAGAACTCCGCCGCCTTCACCAAGCACAAAACCATCACGATCTTTATCGTAGGGCCGAGATGCTTTAGTTGGATCATCATTGCGCGTTGACAGCGCCTTCATTGAAGCAAAGCCCGCCATTGGAAGTGGGTGGATTGCTGCTTCAACACCGCCGGCGAGAACAATATCTGCGCGATTATTTCTAATCATTTCAAGTGCGTAGCCAGCTGCTTCTGCGCCAGAGGCGCAAGCAGATACTGGAGTGTGAACACCTGCTTTTGCTTGGAGTTCTAAACCAACATTTGCCGCCGGACCATTTGGCATCAGCATCGGCACGGTGTGCGGACTAACCATGCGGGCACCTTTTGTTTTTAAGATGTCATATTGATCAAGCATCGTTATGACTCCGCCGATTCCAGATGCAATTACTACACCCAGGCGTTCTTTATCTACATCTGGTGAACCAGCATCTTTCCAAGCCTCGCGAGAAGCAATTAGGGCGAACTGTTCTGATCGATCTAAGCGACGCATCTCTACGCGCTCCATTACTTGCGAAGGTTCAATGGCAACGCGCGCAGCGAAGGTAACTGATGCTTCTTTAGCCCACTCATCTTCAAGTAGGCGAACGCCACTTTTTCCAGCTAGCAGATTTGTCCAAGTAGTTGGGACATCTCCACCTAGCGGGGTAGTGGCGCCAAGACCAGTTACAACAACGCGACGACGGCTCATTATTTAAGGCTTACTTACTTTCCGTTTGCCACGATGAAGTTAACGGCGTCACCAACGGTGGCCATCTTTGTTACTTCATCATCAGGGATCTTTACGCCGAACTTTTCTTCAGCAGCAACGACAACTTCAACCATGCTCAGTGAGTCAACATCTAGGTCATCAGTGAACTTCTTATCCATTGCGATGATGCCGGCATCAATACCTGCAACCTCGACAACGATTTCCTTGATTCCTGCTAGTACTACATCAACTGTTAGTGCCATTATTTCTATCTCCTATTTATTTCTAGTTGTTTGCGATTTAAATCTTTGGTGCTGGTGGTAGTTCTACTACTTGGCCGGCATATACAAGCCCTGCGCCAAATCCTACGAGAAGGGCGCTCTGCCCGTGGAGATCTGGCCGCTGTGCAAGCAGCGCGTCCATCGCCAAGGGAATTGAAGCGGCCGAAGTATTACCAGTTGTGCGAATATCGCGAGCGATAGCAATAGTGTCTGGCAATTTCATTGATTTAGCAAGGGAATCGATGATTCGCTCATTGGCTTGATGCGGGATGAAGGCAGCTAGTTCATCAACGCTAAGTCCAGCAGCGGTGAGCGCCTTTAGCGCGATTGGTGCAATCTCATAGACCGCCCAGCGGAAAACAGTTTGACCTTGTTGGGAAATATTTGGCCAGCCTAAATCTGTTTTACCAGGGTTATTTTTGTAATCTAGGTATGACGGCTCTAAAAGGATTGCCTCACGAGTTTCAGCAGAAGCACCCCAAATTGTGGGCCCAATACCAACATCTTGCGATTTTCCAATTACTACTGCGCCAGCGCCGTCGGCAAAGATGAAGGCAGTTGCGCGATCATCTGGATCAGTGAAATCTGAGAGCTTTTCTGCGCCAATAACTAAAACATTATTTGCCGTCTTATTTCTAACCATGTCATTTGCAATTCCAACGCCGTAGCAAAAACCAGCACAAGCAGCCGAGATATCAAATGCGGCGGCCTTGGTATTGCCAATTCGAATCAAGATTTCAGTTGCTGCAGATGGCGCTTGGTATGGGTATGAGATTGTTGCAAAGATGACAGCGTCAATATCGCTAGCTGTTAAACCAGCTCTAGTAATTGCTTGCTCGGCGGCAATTGTTGCCATATCAACTAGTGACTGAGAGGAATCTGCAATATGGCGAGTTTGAATTCCAGTGCGCTGTTGAATCCACTCATCGGTGGAATCGATTCGACCAATAATCTCTGAGTTTGGCACTACGCGAGGTGGGCGATAGGCACCAACTGAAAGGATGCGCGCATTTTGACTCTCTGATGCAAACTTTAGGCTCATTACAAACCCCCGTGCTTTGCTGCGAATGCTCTAGCCGCTGGAATATCCTCTGGCGTCTTTAGCGTGAAGGTTTCAATGTTTGGCTCTGCGCGTTTGATAAGCCCAGCTAATGTGCCAGATGGTGGCAGTTCAATAATTCCGCTAACACCAGACTTAGTCATCGTTGCCATGCACAGATCCCAGCGAACTGGTCCGGCAATTTGTCCAACGATGCGATCTAATACTTCGCGGCCATCATCAATTATTGCGCCATCCTTATTAGAGATAAAAGGCAAGATCGGATCTTTGGCATCAATGTTTTTTGCCAGCTCAGCAAGTACTGGCACGGCAGGTGACATGGTCGATGTGTGAAACGCGCCAGAGACTGCAAGTGGGCGAACGCGAGATCCTTCTGGCGGATTTTTGGCTAATTCTTCAAGTGCGTCCAGATCGCCCGCAGCAACAATCTGGCCTGCGCCATTTTCATTTGCGGGGGTTAAACCAAGGCCAAGAAGTGCGGCAATAACAACTTCACGCTGCCCACCTAAAACTGCAGACATTCCAGTATTAGATCCTTGGGCAGCATTTGCCATTTGCACTGCGCGCGCACGAACAAGTGTCATCGCAGTAGTTGCGTCAATAACTTGGGCTAGGGCTGCTGCGCCAATTTCGCCAACGGAGTGACCAGCAAAGTAAGAGATATTTGAATAGTCACCTTCAAAACACCAACCTGCGCTCAAAAGCGCGCCAGCAACTAAGAGCGGTTGTGCTTTTGCGGTATCTCGAATTTCATCGCTATCTGCAGTGCTACCAAGTCTGGTTAGGTCCAAGCCAGTTGCATCTGACCAGATGTTAATAAGAGAGGTCGCAAGCTCTGATTCCAACCAAGGGGCTAGAAAGCCGGGGGTTTGGGAACCTTGTCCTGGAGCTAGGAGGGCGAGCACAGGTGAGAGTTTATGACGCACGGGTGGATACCACCGAGTATTGGTAGCGGTTTTGGTTACTGGTCAGTAACATTTGCCCCATGCGAATTGCTGTCTGCGTTAAGCAAGTGCCAGATTCTTGGGCTGAAAAGAAGATGAATGGCCAAGTATTAGATCGCGCTGGGGTTGATGCAGTTCTAAATGATTTAGATGAATATGCCATTGAACAAGCTTTACAAATAGTTGAGGCCAATTCACCTACCAAAGAAGCTGGCCCAGAAAGTGGTCACACAATTACTTTAATTTCGATGGGCCCAGATCGCGCAAGTGAGGCGATTCGAAAAGGTTTATCAATGGGGGCCGATGAGGCCATTCACGTGGTTGATGATGGGCTGGCTGGATCAGATGCGCTCGCAACTTCACTTGTTTTGGCCAATGTAATAAAGAGTGGCAATTTTGATTTAGTTTTCTGTGGCACTGAATCAACTGATGCTCGCATGAGCGTGGTGCCCGCCATGTTGGCGCAAAGACTTGGTTGGGCGCAATTAACTTTTGCCGCAAGTGTGGCAGTTGATGTTGGGCTAAGTGAAGTAAAGATTGCGCGGGCAACTGAAGTAGGTATTGAAAATATGTCAGCTAAGTTCCCGGCGGTTATTAGCGTTAATGAAAAGATTAATGAACCGCGCTATCCATCCTTTAAAGGAATTATGGCGGCCAAGAAAAAGAGCATCCAAGCTAAGTCTCTATCTGATTTGGGAATTACCCCAAGTGAAGTTGGCGGTAAAGCCGCTTGGTCAAATGTTAAAGATGCGCTACTTCGCCCAGCAAGAGGCGCTGGAATAAAGGTAGAAGATAGCGGCGATGGTGGGATCAAACTAGTGGATTTCTTGGCTGAAAAGAGAGTCATATGAAGAGCGTATTAATTTTGGTTGATGGCGCAAATGGCCAAGTAGCGAAATCAACTGGCGAGCTGGCAACTTTTGCAAAGAGAATCGGTGAAGTTATCGCAGTTGTATTTGATCCATCTCTTGTCGCTGGGCTTGGGGTATATGCAATTGATAAAGTTGTAGTTGTTGGCGGCTTTGATGCCACAAAGTTTTCACCAGCCCCTATTGCTGAAAGCCTTGCGCAACTAATAACCACAAAGTCAGCTAGCGCAGTCTTAATTACCTCTAGTGCTAGAGGCAAAGAAATAGCTGGCCGCTTAGCGGTAATTAGTGGCTCTGGAATCATCACTGATGCGATTGATGTTGATGCTGATTTGATCACTACTCAATCAGTTTTTGGTGGCAGCACGAGTGTGCACGCAAATGTAAGCCATGGCACGGCAATTATTACTTTGCGCTCTAATGCCGTTGAAGTCATTGCTGCAAGTACCACACCAACTCAAGAAGATTTCACTCCTACGATCTCTGATATGGCAAAGCTAGCTACCGTTACTTCCAGCCAACCTGCCGTCAAAGGGGGCCGACCTGAATTAACTGAAGCTTCGATTGTGGTTTCTGGTGGCCGGGGAACAAATGGAGATTTCAAGCCAGTAGAAGCATTTGCTGATTCATTAGGCGCCGCAGTTGGCGCTTCTAGAGCGGCCACCGATGCCGGTTGGTATCCACACACCCACCAAGTTGGCCAAACTGGAAAGACAGTTAGCCCCCAGCTTTATGTGGCGTGCGGAATCTCTGGTGCAATCCAACATCGCGCTGGAATGCAGACATCCAAATTGATCGTTGCGATCAACAAAGATCCAGAGGCACCGATCTTTGAATTGGCTGATTACGGCGTTGTGGGGGACTTATTTAATGTTCTACCGGCTGCCACAGCCGCTATTGCCGCTAAAAAGTAATTACCAAAACTTAAGTATCCTTAAGGCATGACCATTTATCTTGATCACGCTGCGACAGCGCCGATTAATGAGGTCGCAATCGATGCCATTACCAAGGCAATGCGCAATTTAGGTAATGCTTCAAGTGTTCACAATCATGGTCGAGCCATTCGAAAAGATGTGGAAGATGCCCGCCATGCCCTATCTGAATTAGTTGGTGCATCGGCAAGTGAAGTTATTTTTACTGGCTCGGGTACTGAGGCAAATAACTTGGCAATTAAAGGCTTCTATTGGAAGGCGATTGCCGCTAATCCAAAGCGAAAAGTGATTGTTACTTCAGCCTTTGAGCACCACGCAATCTTGGATCCAATCCAGTGGCTAGTTGAGCATGAGAGCGCAGAGCAAGTTCTTGTTCCAATAAACCATAGTGGCTTCATTGATTTAGATTTTCTTAAGGATCTAATTGCCAATCGCGGTAGTGAGATTGCCCTTATTTCGGTTATGCATTCCAATAACGAGCTGGGAACTCTGCAACCAATAGCTGAGGTAGTTAAATTAGCCGGCCAGATTCCAGTGCATACTGATGCAGTTCAAAGCTTTGGCAAAGTTGATTTTGATTTCGCTAAGCTAGACCTTACGGCTGCGACCATAAGTGCTCATAAAGTTGGCGGCCCACTTGGTATTGCGGCTTTGATTTTAAAGCGCGGATTGGATTTAGTTCCAATTTTGCATGGCGGGGGACAAGAGCGTGAGATCCGAAGTGGCACGCTAAATGCCCCAGCCATAATTGGATTTTCAGCAGCGGCAATTCATGCCTTAGAAAATCGCACCCTTAACTTCACCAAGGTGCGAAAACTACGTGATTACTTCATAAGTGAATTAAAGAAGGCTGTGCCAGATTGCACAATTAATTCCATTTCTGATCCCGCTTTACCTGGAATTGTAAATGTTACTTTTCCAGGAACTGAAAACGATGCAATGTTATTGCTGCTCGACTCTGAAGGTATTTCTTGTTCGGCTGGTTCTGCCTGTAGCGCCGGTGTGCCAAGACCAAGCCATGTCTTAGTTGCGATGGGACTTACTGAGGAGCAAGCAGATGCCTCACTTCGAATTTCAATTGGGGTTACCAATACACAAAGCGAAATTGATCAAGTAATAAGTGTTTTGCCAAGTGTGATCCAACGAGCTCGCAAAGCCCTAGATGTTAGTAGGTTGGCGTAATGAAGTTAATTGCCGCAATGAGCGGTGGCGTGGACTCTGCAGTGGCAGCAGCACGTGCGGTAGATGCTGGCCATGAAGTTATTGGTGTGCACCTTGCCCTTTCTAGTAATCCACAGAAATATCGCTCTGGCGCAAGAGGATGTTGCACTATTGAAGATTCCCATGATGCTCGCCGAGCCGCTGATGTAATAGGAATCCCGTTTTATATCTGGGATATGGCACAAGAGTTTCACGAAGGTGTAGTTGAAAACTTCTTGGCTGAATACGCCGGTGGGCGCACACCAAATCCGTGCCTTCGCTGCAATGAAAAGATTAAATTCGCGGCCGTTTTAGATCGCGCAAAGAATCTTGGCTTTGATGGTGTGATCACAGGTCACTACGCCCAGATGCAAGAAACCGAACTTGGTCGAATGATGTTTCGAGCGGTAGATCCAGGAAAAGATCAATCTTATGTTTTGGCAGTTTTAAATACTGATCAATTAGCCGGCGCACACTTTCCACTAGGTGACACCGTTAAAGATGATGTTCGCATTGAAGCTAAAAAGCGTGGCCTCTATGTGGCAAATAAGCCAGATAGTCACGATATTTGTTTTGTTCCCTCTGGTGATAACGCTGGCTGGCTTCGCGATCGTTTGGGAAGTGAGACTGGATCTATCGTTGATGAATCTGGAAATAAACTTGGTGAACACAATGGTGCTTATACCTACACGATTGGTCAGCGCCGTGGCCTTGGACTAACAGTTCCGGCCAGCGGCGGAGAGCCACGCTATGTATTAAAGATTGAGCCAAAAACAAATACAGTTGTTGTTGGAAATCATGAAGCTCTTGCCGTAAATGCAATTGTGGGGGATCGAGCAATCTGGTGTGGTCCAGTTCCAGAATCAGATACAAAGTATCGCGGCTTTGCCCAAGTGCGGGCCCATGGTTCACCACTTGCCTGTACATATTCCCACGATGGAATTGAGATCTCGGTTTCACTAGATGAGCCGCTATTTGGCTTGGCTGCCGGGCAAGGGTTAGTTATTTACGATGGCGATCGGGTCGTCGGCTCTGCGACTGTCTCACGTACCGAATAAGTTTTACCTGTGAGTCAAGAGATCCGTCGAAAAATCGCGCAACTAAGCGATGAGATTCGCGATCACCAATTTAAGTATTACGTCCTAGATAAGCCAACGATTACCGATGCTCAGTTCGACTCACTACTTAAAGATTTACAAAACCTTGAAGCAGCTCATCCAGAATTTAAGTTGCCTGATTCACCATCTGATCAAGTAGGTGGGGGATTTTCCACAACATTTGCCCAACACGATCACATCGAGAAGATGATGAGTTTAGATAATGTCTTCGATGGCGATGAGTTGGCTACTTGGTTTGATCGAATTGCAAAGGCTGAAGTTAAAAACTCTTGGCTATGTGAAGTTAAAGTCGATGGCCTTGCAATCAACTTGTTGTATGAACAAGGAAAACTAACCAGGGCCCTTACTCGGGGTAATGGCACAACCGGGGAAGATGTAACGCTCAATATAAAGACAATCTCTGCTATTCCCCATGAACTAAAAGGAAAGTCATTTCCAGAGATATTGGAAGTTCGCGGGGAAGTCTTCTTTCCGATTGCAGCATTCAATGAATTTAATGACCAGCAAGAAGAGCTAGGTAAAGAGCGCTTTGCAAATCCCAGAAATGCTGCAGCAGGATCGCTTCGACAAAAAGATCCCAGAGTTACAGCAAGTCGGCCACTTTCTATGGTGGTGCATGGAATTGGTGCAAAAGCGGGTGCAACTTTCGATTCTCAATCTGTTGCATATGAACTTTTAAAAGGATGGGGGCTTCCAACTAGCTCACGCTATAAAGTAGTTGCAGGCCGTAAAGAGGTTGAAGAATTTATTTCCTACTATGGAGAGCATCGCCATGATGTGGAACACGAAATCGATGGCATTGTTATTAAAGTAAATGAATTAACAGTTCAAGAGGAACTTGGTTTCACTTCCCGGGCCCCAAAGTGGGCTATTGCTTATAAATATGCACCAGAAGAAGTAACTACCAAATTATTAGACATCAGAGTCTCAGTTGGCCGAACAGGGCGAGTAACACCTTTTGCATTTATGGAGCCGGTTAAGGTGGCTGGTTCAACGGTCACTAATGCCACATTGCATAACGCTTCTGAAGTAATTAGAAAAGGAATCTTGATTGGCGACACTGTTCTTATTAGAAAAGCCGGAGATGTAATTCCGGAAGTATTGGGCGCACTAGTGGAAAAACGAGATGGCTCAGAAAAGCCTTTTGTAATGCCAACTAAATGTCCAGATTGTGGTTCAAAGCTGCGCGCCATGTCAGAAGGCGATGTGGATATCCGCTGTCCTAATACCCAGAGTTGCCCAGCGCAATTGAAGGAACGTATTTACTACATCGGTTCACGAGCGGCCTTAGATATTGATGTCTTGGGCTATGAGGCTGCTGCGGCTTTGCTTGAAGATAAATTGATTGCTGATGAATCTGATCTATTCGCCTTAACCGAAAAAGATTTGGAGAAGTCGAATTTCTTTTTGAAAAAAGATGGAACTTTGGGCGCTAATGCCACCAAGTTTTTGACTGCCTTAAATGAAGCTAAATCTGAACCACTATGGCGAGTGATAGTTGCCCTATCAATTCGACATGTTGGTCCGATTGCAGCTAAGGCTCTTGCAAAGAACTTTGGTTCCATTGATGCAATAAGTCAAGCATCAGAGGAAGCGTTGGCAGATACCGAAGGAGTTGGACCAATAATTGCCGGTTCAGTTATCGAATGGTTTGAAGTTGATTGGCATAAGCAAATTATTAGTAAATGGAAAAAAGCTAAGGTTAATTTAGTGGAGGTGGCAGTTGCATCCACCTCGCCACAAACATTGCTGGGCTTGACGTTGGTAGTCACGGGTTCCCTTAATGATTTCACGCGCGATGGTGTTGCCGAAGTCATAGAGTCACATGGGGGAAAGAGTGGCTCATCAGTTTCTAAGAAAACTGATTATGTAGTCGTAGGCGATGCACCTGGATCCAAATTAGCCAAGGCGCAAGAGCTTGGAGTTAGAACCTTAAATGAGGACGAATTCAAATTGTTGCTTGCAAAAGGTCCTTCAGCTTTAGGGTAAAGTTCGGGACATGATTCGCTCTACTCAATTGGCAGCAGAGGGTGTTCGACACCTTTCAGCGCCACCTGCATTCTTTGGTTTGCTTGCCTTTGGCATTCTTTCACTGCTTCTTTACTTAGTACTTCGCTTAGACCGGGACTAATCTCATCTCTAAAGTAGGCATACTCGGTGGGACATTCGATCCGCCGCATTTAGGTCACCTTCGCATCATTGAAGCGCTGACAAATAAGTTTGATCAAATTATGGTGATTCCTTCTGGTGATCCATATATGCGCATTAATAAAGCAATTGCTGGTCCAAAGGAGCGCTTGGCCATGTGTGAGCGCGCACTTGATGACCTGTCAGATTCGGCGCAAGATAAAACAGTTGTTCTAGATATTGAAGTAACTCGCAAGGGACCTACTTATACATTTGATACTTTGCAATCTCTAAAGGCTTTCTTTCCAAAGGATGAGTTCACACTAATAATTGGCACTGATGCTGCATTTAGCTTTGATAAGTGGAAGCGGGCAGAGGATTTAAAGAAAATGGCCGATGTTTTAGTAGTCAAGCGACCTGGTGAAAGCAAGTCTGAATTTAAGGAAGTTGAAATCCAAGCTCTAGATATCTCAGCCACAAAAGTTCGAGAAGAGCTAGCAAAAGGCACATTCAATCCACAAGCCCTATCTAAATCAGTTATGGGATACATCAAAGAGCGGGGCCTATATGGCAGCAAGTAAGCAAGTAATCGATTTAACTCAGAAGGCCGCCGAGGCAATTGTTGAAAAACTAGGAACTGACGTATTGGCCTTGGATATGACAGAGCAATTAATTCTTTCTGAAGTTTTTCTAATTGCCACAGCACAAACCGATATTCAGGTTGATGCTATAGCTGACGCCGTATTTGAAGAGCTAGCCAAGATTGGTGAGAAGCCAATTCGTCGTGAAGGAAAAGGCGCTTGGATTCTTTTGGATTACTCAGATCTAGTAGTTCACATCCAGACTCAAGAACTTCGTAATTACTACATGCTAGATCGACTTTGGAATGACTGTCCACGAATTGAACTTAAGGTTTCTGAGGCTAGATAGTGTCTGAAATTGCATCTGTCCGATTAGTCATCTGGCGCCATGGCCAAACCGATTGGAATGTCATAAATCGTTTTCAAGGCCATTCAGATATTCCACTAAATAAGGTAGGCGAGTATCAAGTTACTCATGCGGCAAAGATTCTGGCTGGTATGAATCCAACTAGAATTATTTCAAGTGATCTTGGCCGGGCCAAGCAGACTGCGCAAGCATTAGTTGAGTTAACAAAAATTGAGTTAGAAATTGATCCTGATCTGCGCGAAACCAATGGTGGTAATTGGGAAGGCAAGACTGGTGAGCAAAACAAGGCTGAAGATGGCGAAAGATTTACTAAATGGATAAGCGGAAAAGATGTTGCCGCCGGTGAGATTGGTGAAACTCGTTTACAAGTTGCAACTAGAGCGCGCGCCGCAGTAGATCGTGCACTTTTAAAGCCAACAGGGACAATTGTTTTTGTTTCACATGGTGGGGCAGCTCGTTGTTTATTGGGCTCAATGCTCCAACTTCCGTATGAGAATTGGGCTTCACTTGGTGGTCTTTCAAATGCCTGCTGGTCGGTATTAGAACCAAATCACCACGTTGCAGGTGCTTGGACCTTGGTTGAACACAATGCCGGTTCTATCCCAGAACCCGTATTTGGCGATGAGACCAACAACTGAGATAAGGTCGGCCTGTAGTTAGGGGATATGGCGCAATTGGTAGCGCGCTTCCATGGCATGGAAGAGGTTAGGGGTTCGATTCCCCTTATCTCCACAATAGTTTCTCCACATGAAGAGAAAGATTGAAATTGGATAACGAGAAAAAGAGCTATCTATCTAATTTAGCCATTCCGCAAGGGTGGAACGAATCAAATATTGCTGATCTATCTGGCAAGCGGTATTTAATTACTGGTGGAACAAGCGGTTTGGGTTTTCAAGCGGCCAAAGTACTTTCTAGTAAAGGCGCTGATGTAACAATCACGGCAAGAGACCTAAAAAAAACTGAAATAGTTAAATCAAGAATTCCAAAGATAAATATTATTGAAATGGACTTAACGGATCTAGCCTCTGTTAGAAGCGCTGCAAAAACAGTGGTTAGTGAGCCCTTGAAATATGATGTTGTGATCCTAAATGCGGGTGTTATGGCAACTCCATATACCTCCACAAAAGATGGTTTTGAGTTGCAAATGGGAACAAATCACCTTGGTCATTTCGCCTTTGCTGGCTTGATTAAAGATCGAATTAGTTCCAGATTAGTAAGTGTTTCAAGCCAAGCCCACCGTATGGGCGCTTTTGGTTCGGGATCTTTAGATGATATTAGAGATCGTTGCTTTGGTGTGGGTAAGTATTCGCCGTGGGCTGCTTATGGCGCTTCAAAATTAGCGAATCTTTTATTTACGGCAGAAGTTGAACGTCGCCGAATTGCATATGGTTGGGCATTTATGCCACTAGCAGCCCACCCAGGTTGGGCGGCAACAAACCTATTTTCTGTTGGTCCAGCAATGGCTGGAAAGAAACTAGAAGGTAAATTAAACGAATTTGTTAATTCAAAGTTTGCACAAAGTGCACAGATGGGCACATTGCCGATTTTGGCAGCGGCAACATTTCCTCACCTAATTGGTAGCTCTTATATTGGGCCAAATCGCGTATTTGAGATGAGGGGCACACCTAAATTAACTCGGGCACGTGCATTGGCATATGACCAGATACTGGCTGCCAATCTATGGGCAGTAAGTGAAGAGTTGACCCAAGTTACATGGGAGAATTCAACCCATGCATGAGGCCTACGACATTCAACATGTCCAAGAGAAATGGTTACCGATCTGGGATCAGATCGAACCATTTAAATCTGGCCGTGCCGATGATCCTCGTCCAAAGAAGTATGTCTTGGATATGTTTCCCTATCCTTCTGGTGATTTACACATGGGACATGCTGAGGCTTATGCCCTAGGTGATGTGATTGCACGTTATTGGATTCAAAAAGGGTTCAATGTTATGCATCCAATTGGTTGGGATGCATTTGGTTTGCCGGCTGAGAATGCAGCAATTAAACGAAACGCTGATCCAAGGGCCTGGACCTATGAAAACATTGAAGTACAGAAGGCCTCGATGCGCCGCTTTGCATGTTCTTTTGACTGGGATCGAGTTCTTCACACTTGCGATCCAGAGTATTACAAATGGAACCAATGGCTATTTCTTGAGCTATATAAAAAGGGTTTGGCATATCGTAAAGATTCAGCGGTTAACTGGTGTCCAGATTGCCAGACCGTTCTTGCCAATGAGCAGGTAGTTGCCGGACTTTGTGAACGCTGTGATAGCGCAGTAACCAAGAAGAAGTTAAATCAATGGTATTTAAAGATCACCGACTATGCAGATCGCTTACTAGATGACATGTCAGAACTAGAAGGTCAGTGGCCAGAAAAAGTTTTGATGATGCAGCGAAACTGGATTGGTCGCTCGCTGGGCGCTGAAGTGAAGTTTGTAATTGAAGGCCGTGATAAGCCGGTAACTATCTATACCACCCGACCAGATACCCTTTATGGCGCAACGTTTATGGTCGTTGCAGCCGATTCTGAACTTGCTGGCGAATTGGTTAAAGGAACTGGCGTTGAAAGTGAATTCGCAAAATATTTAGAGAATGTCAAAGCTGCTACAGATATCGATCGCTTAGCAACAGATCGACCTAAGAGTGGTGTGTTTCTAAACCGCTTTGCGATAAATCCAGTAAATGGAGCAAAGCTTCCTATTTGGGCTAGTGATTACGTTTTAGCAGATTATGGAACTGGTGCGATCATGGCCGTTCCAGCTCATGATCAACGCGATTTAGATTTTGCTAGAGCAATGAAATTAGAAGTAAAGGTAGTTGTTGAGACCGGTGAGGAAGATCCAAATGTGAGCGGCATTGCCACCGGCGGGGATGGAAAGATGATTAACTCCGGCTCATTAAATGGTTTGAATAAGAGCGAGGCGATTGCCAAAATCGTTGCTGAACTTGCACAAAAGGACCAAGCCATTGCTGCAAAGAATTACCGTTTGCGCGATTGGTTAATCTCTCGCCAACGCTTCTGGGGAACTCCAATTCCAATTATTCACTGCCCAAGTTGCGGTGAAGTGCCAGTTCCACAAGATCAATTACCGGTAGAGCTACCCGATGCAACTGGAATTGATTTAAAGCCAAAAGGTTCATCACCACTTGGCGCAATTGACTCTTGGGTAAATGTTGCCTGTCCAAAGTGCGCCGCTCCTGCAAAGCGCGATGCTGACACCATGGATACGTTCTTTGATTCTTCCTGGTATTTCCTTCGATATACCAGCACTGATCGTCACGATGTGGCATTTGATAAAAAGGCAGTCGAAACCTGGTTGCCTGTTGATCAATATGTTGGCGGGGTTACCCATGCGATCTTGCATCTGCTTTATTCAAGGTTTTTCACCAAGGTATTGCATGACCTAGGGCATCTAAATTTCACAGAGCCTTTTACCAAACTCCTAAATCAAGGAATGGTTTTGATGGATGGCTCGGCGATGTCAAAGAGTCGCGGCAATCTTGTTCGCCTCTCTGATGAGTTGGCCACACATGGTGTTGATGCAATTCGTTTAGCAATGGTCTTTGCTGGGCCACCAGAAGATGATGTTGATTGGTCAGATGTTTCACCCAGCGGTTCAGTTAAGTTCTTAAATCGTGCTTGGCGGATCTCCGGGGATGTGACAAGTAAGCCAGGAGTAGATTTCAAGACCGGTGACCTAGCTCTTCGCAAAGTAACTCACAAATCACTGCATGACATCTCTTTTGCTGTTGAGTCGTTCCGTTTTAATGTGGCAATTGCCCGCGTAATGGAATTAGTAAATGCCACGCGTAAAGCCATTGATAGTGGATGCGGAAGCGCAGATCCAGCAGTTCGTGAAGCAGCTGAAGCAATAGCAATCTCCCTTTCGCTAGTTGCACCTTTTACGGCTGAAGAAATGTGGGAAAACTTAGGTCATAAGCCAGCAGTTGCTTTGGCTGGCTGGCCAATTATTGACCCTGCGTTACTTGAAGCTGATTCAGTAACCGCAATTTTGCAGGTTAATGGCAAGATTTTGGATCGCCTTGAAGTATCGCCAAATATTTCAGATAGTGATCTAGAAAAACTCGCCATGGAAAACAGCGCTATCGCTAAGGCAATTGCTGGTGGGGACATAAAGAAGATTATTACCAGGGCGCCAAAACTTGTAAACATCGTTCTTTAATTCACAGTTTCAAGAATTTGTAATCTAATCACTCAATAAAAGTTCTAAGTTTCGCTCATGATTATCGAGCGCGCTCAAGAAGTCCTGGCTAAAGTCCAAGACCGATACTTTGAAATTGGTTTTAGCAAAGAGCAACAAAAAGCCATCTTGATTGTTTTTGCTGGGTTCTTAGCTGTTGGTGGCATCTTTTTCGCACTCTCCCAGGGTGGTCAAACTCAGGCAGCCCCAATTCCAATCATCACCCTTCCTAAAGAACCGGTGCTTGCCCCAATAGTTGTTGTCGACGTGGCGGGAAAAGTAACTAAGCCTGGAGTTTATAAATTACCAGCTGGATCTAGAGCGATCGATGCATTGACGGCTGCCGGTGGAGCCAAGCCTGGAGTTGATTTAAGTGATATAAATTTGGCTCATACTTTAAGTGATGGGGAACAGTTAATAGTTGGAACTCCTCGAGTGGTCCTATCAAGTGGTAAGAGTGCAAAAACAAAAACCAAGATTGCCTCTGGCCCAATAAATATAAATACTGCAACCCTGGCGCAATTAGATTCACTTCCCGGCATTGGCCCAGTAATGGCTAATCGGATAATTGCTTTTCGCCAAAAAAGCGGACTATTTAAGACTTTAGATGAATTACGCAAAGTCCCTGGTATGGGAGCAAGTAAATTTGCAGAGATCCAATCGTTAATAAGGATCTAAGGCTTTTCGCCATTGGTATCGCGATTTGGCTGGGCGCAGCTCTCTTTGCAATCTTTCCATGGCGCTAGTTCTCATCTTTGCGCTACTTACCGGAGCTGGTGGCAGCGCAATTCGGGAGGCTGCCCTTTCACATAATCTGCTTGTTGGCTATCTAAATACCAACAAGCAATTAACTCTTGTAGCAACGGTCAAGAGTGATCCAACTCAAAGCGCCCAGAAAGTCATTGGTTCTAGAAGACTGCCCCAAAGCTATTCAGTCTTAGTCTCCTCAAAAATTATTACCCTCAACTCCCAGCGATATCGAATTCGCCTTCCGCTTCGTATTTCTAGTCACAAGAGGCTTGCACTTATCCCTGGTGAAGAGATTGAAGTTACGGGCAAAGTTATTGCGACCAAGGAGCGCAAAGTGGCAGCACTTTTTTCAGTTCAGGGTGAAGTCAAAAGACTTCATAGTGCGAGCTTGATTCAACGAATTGCCAGCAATACTCGAAACAAATTTAGAATCCAAGCCAGTCGGGTTGGTGATCAAAGCGGGGCACTGATTCCGGGCTTAGTCCTTGGAGATACCTCACTTGAAAGTGCTGATTTCGTGGTCAAGATGAGAAGAGTTGGGCTCACGCACCTAACTGCGGTTAGTGGCGCAAATTTTGCGATTGTTGCCGCGTTTATTCTCTGGCTATCGCAATGGTTTTTTAGAAGGCAAAGAGCTCGAATTGTTCTTACCTCACTAGTTTTAATTGGATTTATCTTTCTAGTTCGACCCTCACCTTCTGTCTTGCGCGCTACGGTCATGAGCGCTGTTTTACTTATTGCAAAGGTGCGGGGGATAAGCTCAAATCCCATTTCTTCTCTTGGAATGGCAATCGGAGTTTTAGTTTTAGTAGATCCTTTTCAAGCCACCGATCCAGGGTTTGCCCTTTCGGTGTGTGCCACTGCCGGAATCTTGTTACTTGCCCCAAGTATCGAAACCTTCTTTAGTGAACGCTTTGGCCATGAAAAATTGGCCGAACTTCTGGCAATTCCTATCTCGGCCACAATAATGTGCACGCCAATTATTATCGCTATCTCAGGAACGTTCTCACTTGTCTCAATCCCAGCAAATCTTCTAGCCGCACCGGTCGTCGCACCAATAACCGTTGTGGGATTTGTTGCAGCCCTTATTGCGCCAGTTTTTCCACAAGTTACTCACTTTGCCTTGCTTCTAATCAACCCATTTTCAAAAGTGATTGTAATTATTGCCCAGCAAGCTTCTAGCCTGCCTGTAATTCAACTACCCAAAAGCTATCTGGGGGCAGGGTTAACCCTTTTTATCCTCTTTGCATTTCGCTTTTTTAGGAAAGTGTTAGTGATAGCAGCATTCATTCTCTCTTCACTTGGGTTGGTAATTGTTAATTCACAGTGGCCCGGTAGAGATTGGGAGGTTGTTAATTGCAATGTTGGCCAGGGAGATGGGCTGGTAATAAATCTGGGTCAAGATCAGGCCATTGTGATTGACGCTGGTCCCGATCCAAAGTTAGTGGATAAATGTTTGCGCTCACTTAAGATTAGGCAGATTCCACTTTTGGTATTAACCCATTTCCATGCCGATCACGTTGCTGGGCTATCTGGCGTATTAAACAGGCGAAAAGTTGGAAATGTTTGGCTTAGCAATTATCAGCAACCTAAAAATGAGAAAGAACTTGTTTTGGGTGAACTTGGAAATATTTCACACCAAGAAGTGCATCAGGGTCAGCAAGTTGCCTTTACCTCTGCGCGCGGGCTGGTATTAATCAAAGTTCTTTGGCCAAATACCTGGATAGATAATTTTGCGCCAATGCCTGGCGATGGCTCTAGTATTAATAACTCGAGCATTGCTTTGCTAATCACGGTTGGAAAGCTTCGAATCTTTGCCCCGGGAGATCTAGAGCCGCCGGCGCAAGAAGCGCTACTTAGCGCCAATGAAATATCTAATGTAGATATCTTAAAAGTTGCCCATCACGGATCGGCCTACCAATTTCTGCCACTGCTTGATCGGCTAAAACCAAAGTTGGCGCTAATTAGCGTCGGGGTGGGAAATTCTTATGGCCATCCAGCCCCTTCCACGATCGCTGCGCTCTCGCAAAGAGGAATTAAAATTAGACGGACTGATCTAGATGGCGCCATAGCCGTGGATAAAGCCCTTAGGATCAGAACTAAGAAAAGTGATTGGTGGAATATTTCGTGGGGCTAACGTTATTGCAAGGCTCAGAGTCACTTCTTGCTGACCGCGCTATCACAGCAATTCTAAAAGCATCCCCAGCTGCCACTGTTACCCAACTAGATTGCGATGAAATTGAGATTGGTGCGATTACTGACGCCCTAGCGCCTTCATTATTTGGTGAAGAACGAATAATAGTTCTTAGAGAGATTCAAGATTTGATTGCTGAAGCTGGTGAGGAAATAACTACCTACCTAGCCAATCCAGAAGATGGAGTCCACCTAATCCTTTGGCATAAAGGGGGAGTTAAGGGCAAGGCGCTACTGGATAAGATTAAGAAAGAAAAACCAGAAGTGATTGCTTGTGATGCAATTAAGAAAGATAGCGAAAAATCTGATTTTATTCGAAGTGAGTTCAAGGGCCTTGGTCGCAAAGTTTCTACAGATGCGGTTCAAGCATTATTAGATTCACTTGGCAGTGATCTACGCGAGATGAGCGGGGCGATATCCCAACTGGCGGCAGATACTGAGCAAGGAAAAGAAATTGATGAAGCTGCGGTGGCAAAGTTTCAACAGGGCCGCGTTGAAACAAGCGGTTTTGATGTGGCAGACGCGGCTATGGATGGAAAAAGAGATTTAGCTTTGCTGGCACTTCGAAATGCGTTGGATACTGGAACTGACCCAGTTTTAATCACAAGTGCACTTGCTGGTTCCCTTAGAACTCTAGCCAAAGTATCTGGTGCATCTAGAGGAGTGAAATCTTTTGATCTTGCCTCTTCACTGGGATTGCCACCCTGGCAGATTGATAAGGCTAGAAGGCAATTAGTTCATTGGACACCAGCGACTTTGGCTGGAGCGGTGGTTGCAGTGGCCCAAGCAGATGCCGATATAAAGGGCGCGGCAGTAGACCCAATTCACTCGCTAGAGCGGGCAATTATCAGCATAACCGCTCGAGTTTGAGCCTTAGTAGGCTGGCTGGTAACCTACGCATCTGCCTGAGAGAAGCTCAGCCAAGTTCAATAATTTTGAACAATTAGTTATCAAGTAGAGAGAAGTTCCAAGTGGCAAATATCAAGTCGCAGATCAAGCGAATTCGCACCAATGAGAAGGCACAAGATCGCAACAAGTCTGCTCGCTCATCTATTAAGACCGCGATCCGCCGTTTCCGCGATGCGCTACCTGCTGGCGATAAGAACACAATCGCACAAGAACTTCGCGTTGCTTCAAAGAAGCTAGACGAGGCAGTTTCAAATGGCGTTCTACATAAGAATGCAGCAGCTAACCGTAAGTCAGCAATGGCTAAGGCTGCTAACAAAGCTTCTAAGTAATCAAGAAGTTCTCCTTAAGAGGGTTGGTTAGGTTTCATGCCTGCCATTGATTTAGCCAAAGCACCACAACCAGCGTCGACAAATCCGGCGCAAATTCGCAATTTCTGCATCATTGCCCACATTGACCACGGTAAATCTACGTTGGCTGATCGCATGCTCGGAATTACTGAAGTTGTAGAGCAGCGCAATATGCGTGCCCAATATCTAGATCGCATGGATATCGAACGCGAACGAGGAATAACAATTAAGTCACAAGCAGTTCGCCTGCCGTGGCGCTCAGGCCTAGATGGCCAGGAATATATCCTCAACATGATCGACACTCCTGGACACGTTGACTTTACTTATGAGGTTTCAAGATCACTTGCCGCCTGTGAAGGTGCAGTTCTTTTAGTTGACTGCGCACAGGGAATCGAGGCTCAAACTCTTGCAAACCTTTATCTTGCAATGGAGAACAACCTAACTATCATTCCAGTTCTAAATAAAATTGACCTTCCAGCGGCCCAGCCAGATAAGTTTGCTGCCGAGCTTGCGAAGTTAATTGGTTGTGAACCAGAAGATTGTCTTCGAGTTTCTGGCAAGACGGGCGATGGAGTTATAGAACTCCTCGATCAAATTTGCGCTCAGATCCCAGCACCAGTTGGCGATCCACAAGCCCCAGCACGTGCACTTATTTTTGACTCGGTATATGACACCTATCGTGGTGTGGTTACCTATGTTCGAGTTGTTGATGGTCATCTTTCTACTAAAGACCAAATCCAAATGTTTTCAACTGGTGTTCGCCACGAGATGTTAGAAGTTGGCGTAATCTCACCAGAACCTGTTGTTTCAAAGGGACTTGGTGTTGGTGAAGTAGGTTATGTAATTACCGGCGTTAAAGATGTTCGCCAATCTCGTGTTGGTGACACGATTACGACTTATCACAATCCAGCTAAGACCGCCCTTTCTGGCTATAAAGATCCAGTTCCAATGGTTTTCTCTGGTCTATTTCCATTAGATGGTGCGGATTATCCATTGCTTCGTGAAGCCCTAGATAAATTGCAGTTAAATGATGCTGCTTTAGTTTATGAGCCAGAGACTTCTGCTGCACTTGGTTTCGGTTTTCGCTGTGGTTTTCTTGGTCTATTACATATGGAAATTGTTCGAGAACGTCTTGAGCGTGAGGCTGGACTGTCTTTAATCTCAACCGCCCCTAACGTGGTTTATCGCACCGTTGCCGATGATGGAAAAGAAATGACCGTAACAAATCCGTCAGAGTTTCCAGATGGAAAGATTGCGGCAGTTTTTGAGCCAATCGTTCGTGCAACAGTTCTTGCCCCAAGTGAGTTCATCGGATCGATCATGGAGCTTTGCCAAGAACGCCGTGGAACTCTCCTTGGAATGGATTACCTTTCCGAAGATCGCGTTGAAATTCGTTACACCTTGCCACTTGCTGAGATTGTTTTCGATTTCTTTGATCAATTGAAGTCACGCACCCGCGGTTATGCCTCCCTAGATTATGAACCTATTGGAGAAGCAGAAGGTGACTTAGTAAAAGTTGATATTTTGCTACAAGGCGAAGGTGTGGATGCTTTTAGCGCGATTGTTCATAAAGATAAGGCTTACGCCTATGGCGTAATGATGACCACAAAACTTCGCGAATTGATTCCAAGGCAACAATTTGAAGTTCCAATTCAAGCTGCCATCGGCTCTCGAATTATTGCTCGCGAGAGTATTCGTGCCATCCGTAAAGACGTTTTGGCAAAGTGTTATGGCGGAGATATTTCCCGTAAGCGCAAACTTCTGGAAAAGCAGAAGGAAGGTAAGAAGCGCATGAAGATGGTTGGCCGAGTTGAAGTCCCACAAGAAGCCTTCATCGCTGCACTGACCACTGATGCTGATGCAACAAAGGACAAGGCAAAGAAGTAATACATGAACGAGCCACTCTCGTTTTATGTTCACATTCCATATTGCGTTAAGCGCTGTGGTTACTGCGATTTCAATACCTACACACCTTCTGAACTTAGGGAAGGTGGCGATATAAAATCAGTCTCTAATGGCTATATCGATCAGTTATTGAAAGAAATTGGGATGGCCACCAAAGTCACGCCCCCTAATTCACCAGTTCCCACTATCTTCTTTGGTGGTGGAACGCCCACACTAATGGAACCTGCCGATCTTGGACTTGTCCTCATGGAAATTTCAAATGAATTCGGCTTTGCTAAAGATATTGAAATAACGATTGAAGCAAATCCAGACACTGTCACAAAAGAGAAATTGGCCGCCCTTAGAGCTGTGGGAATGAATCGAATCTCATTTGGTATGCAATCGGCCGCGCCACACGTTTTAGCTGTTCTAGATCGTACTCATAATCCAGAAAACGTAATCAAGGCAACTAACTGGGCCCGGGAAGTTGGCTTTGATGAAGTCAGTGTGGACTTAATCTACGGCGCGCCAACTGAAACAATTCAAGATTGGCAGGCCACTCTAAACGCTGCACTTGAACTGCCAATCACACACATTTCGGCATATGCCCTAATCGTGGAAGCTGGCACAAAACTTGCCAATCAGGTAAAGCGCGGGGAAGTAATTATTCCTGATGATGATCAGACCGCTGATAAATATATGTTGGCTGATGAGAGTTTTAGTAAGGCAGGATTTGATTGGTATGAGCTGAGCAATTGGTCAAAGCCTGGTTCACAAGCAAAACACAATCTGGCTTACTGGAAAAATGCCAACTGGTGGGGCCTTGGTCCAGGTGCGCACTCTCATATAAATGGAATGAGATTTTGGAATGTGAAACACCCGACAGCCTATAAAGAGCGCATTGAAAACGAGCTAGCCCCAGTTCAAGATAGTGAGACGTTGACACAAGAACAGAAAGAAAATGAGCGGATCATGCTGGAGATCAGATTGCGCGAGGGAATGGCCCTAGATTCACTTGGGCAGGCTCAAATAGATCGACTTAAGAACTATCTTTCTAGTGATCACCTAGATTCCACTGCCTGGCAGGGCGGTCGCGTTGTCTTAACGCTCACCGGGCGCCTAATTGCCGATCGAATCGTGCAAGAAATCATTTCCTAGTAATCTTTACTCATGCATCTAACACATAACATTCTCCTGGGACTCTTGGCAGTCGTATTCCTAATCTCTGGCCTCTTTAAGTTAAGTGGTAATCCAAAGGGACTTGAAGGAACTAGAGATGTGAATGTCCCAGATACTTTAGCTAGAGCTATTGGCGCCATTGAAGCGGTATTTGCCCTTGGCATGCTTTATGCAATTCGATATCCAGATTCATTCATCGGTTGGCTAGCAATTCTTGGCGCTTGGTGCACCATGGGCGGCGCAGTTTATTCTCACTCACGAGCTAATAAAATGAAGTCAGCAGCACCTGCAATTATTTTGTTAGTTCTAGTTTCTGTCGTTCTCGTAATCGCCTAAAAATTTGGCAATAATGCACGAGCGTCAACTAGAAATCCTGCGGGCAATTGTCGAGGAATATGTTGCTACTGAAGAGCCAGTTGGTTCCAAGGTAATTGCCGAACGACATAAGTTAGGCGTTTCTCCGGCAACGATTAGAAATGACATGGCTGTTTTGGAAGATGCTGGGTTAATTACCCACCCACACACTAGTGCCGGTCGAATTCCAACTAATAAGGGTTATCGAATATTTGTTGATAAATTAGCCGAAGTTAAACCGCTCTCAACGCCAGAGCGTCGTGCGATTGAAACATTCTTATCTGATTCCCATGATTTAGATGACCTACTTGGTCGCACCGTGAAGATGCTTTCCCAGATTACAAAGCAAGTGGCCGTCATTCAACATCCAGAAACTGATCGTGTAGTTTTGGCTGGAACCTCAAACCTTGCAAGATCTCGTCATGAAGCTGCAGTAGATCTCCACCCGATTCTTGAAGCACTTGAGGAGCAAGTAGTTTTGATTCGCTTACTTTCAGATGTTGGCGATGTCATAAATGTTAAAATCGGAGAAGAACAACCTGATGTTGGTTTGCGCAAGACAAGCTTAGTTTCGATGGGCTATGGAGATGGCGGTCACGGTATTGGCGCAGTTGGCATTCTCGGGCCCACACGCATGGACTATGCCGGCTCGATGGCGGCAGTAAATGCGGTTGCCAGATATATCGGGCGTTATATTGGAGAAAATAATTAATGGCTGATCATTACGCAACACTCGGTGTTGATCGCGATACTTCCTTTGATGACATTAAAAAGGTTTATCGAAAGCTTGCTCGGGAATATCACCCAGATATCAATCCTGACCCACACGCCGCGGAGAAGTTTAAAGAGATAACTACCGCATATGAAGTATTGAGTGATCCAGAAAAACGCCAGCGCTATGACCTAGGCGGGGATCCATTCTCTTCATTTGGTGGCGGTCAAAACTTCGGGTTTGGCGACATTATGGATGCATTCTTTGGTGGTGGAACATCTAGTCGTGGACCACGACCTCGTATGCGCGCCGGGCAAGACGCCCTTATTCGCATCGAATTAGATCTTGCTGAAGCTTGCTTTGGATGTGATCGCGAAATAAGTGTTGATACTGCGATTATCTGTGTGAAATGTTCTGGAAGTGGAAGTCGTGAGAATTCCAAACCAAAAGTATGTGAAATATGTAAGGGCCGTGGAGAAGTTCAGCAAGTTACCCGATCAATTATTGGTCAGGTAATGACAAGTCGACCATGTAATAACTGCCAAGGATATGGTTCTGTCATTAGCGATCCGTGTGTTGAGTGCGCTGGTGATGGCCGAGTTCGCTCACATAAAACAATTCCAGTAAAGGTTCCAGCCGGAGTTGAAACTGGCAATCGAATTCAACTTAGCGGCGCCGGTGAAGTTGGACCTGGTGGTGGCCCAGCCGGTGATTTGTATGTTGAAATTATTGAAGTTGCTCATGACTTCTTAGTGCGCGATGGCAACGATCTACATATTTCAATTGCAATACCTATGACAGCTGCTGCTTTGGGTACAAAGGTCAAGATCCAAACACTAGATGGCGAGCAGGAAGTGGCAATCAAAGCCGGCATTGCAAGTGGTCAGACTCTGACACTTAAGGATCTTGGAGTTACCAAACTTCGAGGACATGGCCGTGGGGATCTCATTGTTCACGTTGAAGTTCAAACTCCAGCAAAGTTAAGCAAAGAGCAAGAAGAAATCTTGCGATCACTAGCGAAATCCCGCGGTGAATCAGGTGACCAGGTTGAGATCCACAAGCGCAGTGGTGGGGGATCAGCTGGCCTATTTGGACGTTTTAGAGATGCCTTCGGTCGCTAAATGCTGACCTTGTTCATAATTGATTCATTACCAACAGAGCAAAGCTTTGAAGTAAAAGGCGATGAAGCCCATCACGCGATCAAGGTTTTGCGCACTGCAGTCGGCGAGGAGATCTCAATTTCAGATGGAAAAGGTAATTGGGTTCGCGCAAAAGTAAGTGAGATTTCCAAATCAAGTTTTTTTGTCCAGGTAATCGAACGTGGAACACAAGTTGCTGGAGAACCTAAGTTGACAGTATTGCAGGCATTACCGAAATCAGATCGCACCAAGGAAGCTATCGAACTACTTGTTCAAGCCGGTGTAGATCAAATAATTCCGTGGTCAGCTGAACGGGCAATTGCGAAGGCTACTTCTGATACCCAAAGTAAATGGCAAGTTGCTGCCTTTGCAGCCACCAAGCAGTCTCGAAGATTTATTGTTGCCAGCGTTGCCCAACCAGTGGACTCAAAGGGATTTCTAGCTTCCAAGCCCAGTGATAGTGCGCTTTTGGTTTTTCACGAGTCAGCCAAGGTAAAACTTTCTAGCGTTGTTACCAAGGAAATGAATAATCTGGCTGAGATAATTGTGGTTATAGGTCCTGAAGGTGGTATTTCACAATCAGAATTAGAACTATTTGAACAAAGTGGTGGCAAGGTTGTGGCAATGGGGGAACCAGTATTTAGAAGTGCCCATGCTGGAGCTGCTGCGCTATCGGCTATTAGCGCATTAATTGGAAGGTGGTAGCTGTGGATTGTATTTTTTGTAAGTTCGCCACCAAAGAAATTCCAGTGAATTTCGTCTATGAGAGTGAAAAAGTCTTTGCAATAAATGATATTGCCCCACAAGCGCCAATCCATGTTTTGATTATTCCTAAGGCACACCTTGAATATGTTTCACTTGTTGGCCAAAAATCTCCTGAGGTCTTATCCGAGATGATTGCAGTGGCCGATCAGATAGCGAAAGAACGCGGGCTAGATGGCTACCGAAGCGTTTACAACACCGGAGAATCTGCTGGTCAGAGTGTCTTTCACGCTCATTTACACCTACTAGGCCAGCGTTCGTTCGCTTGGCCCCCAGGTTAAAAGTAGTATTCGATCTAATGGAGCCCGCACTGATCACCGTTCCCGCAGCTATTTCTATGGTCGCTCTGACCGGATCTAATGATTCGCACTTAAAGATTCTTGAAGGTGCATTTCCGAATATCTTTATTACCGTTCGTGGAAATGAAATTCATGCTCGTGGCGATTTAGATGAAATCAGCCGCTTTAAATCCCTTGTTAATGAGCTACTAGTTTTACTTCGAGCCGGACAGACCCTTTCAGATGATGTTGTATTACGCGCAATTGCGATGGTTAATCATGAACCAGCAGATCATCCAGCCGAAGTTCTTTCGCTAAATATTCTAAGCAACCGCGGCAAGTCCATCAGGCCAAAAACAGCAAATCAAAAGCGTTATGTAGAAGCAATTGATGAGAACACAATTACCTTTGGAATTGGTCCTGCCGGTACTGGTAAAACATACTTGGCGATGGCCAAAGCAATCCAAGCCCTTCAAGCTAAGCAAGTGAATCGAATCATCTTGACGCGCCCAGCTGTTGAAGCGGGAGAGCGACTTGGTTTCTTGCCGGGAACTTTGCAGGAAAAGATAGATCCATATCTACGCCCCCTCTTTGATGCGCTACACGACATGATCGATCAGGATTCGATTCCTCGGCTTATGGCCAGTGGAATTATCGAGATTGCCCCTCTTGCATATATGAGAGGGCGCACATTAAATGACGCTTTCATTATCTTGGATGAAGCACAAAATACCTCTGCTGAACAAATGAAGATGTTCTTAACTCGTTTGGGTTTTGGTTCAAAGATGGTAATTACTGGTGACACCACACAAGTAGATCTGCCACATGGTGCGCAATCTGGGCTTCGAATTGTTCACGAAATTCTAGATGGCGTTGATGATATTTCCTTTATAAATCTATTGGCCGAAGATGTCGTTAGAAATCGGCTAGTTGGTGAAATCGTCAGCGCCTACGAGCGTTTTGATGACGGCAAAGCAAAGCCCCCTAGAGCTCTTCGTTCCGGGAGTGGTGATCGCTAATTCCCATGGGAATAGAAATCGCAAACAATAGTTCGAGTAAGTGCAAGGAAGATGATTTAGTTTCTGCCGCAGCCTTTGCGCTAAACAAAATGGGAATCCACCCAGATTCAGATCTAAGCATCACAATTGTTGATGAGGCCGAGATTGAGGCCCTTCATATTCAGTGGATGGATTTACCCGGACCCACTGATGTTCTTTCATTTCCGATGGATGAGATGAAGCCATTTTCTTCCTCAAAAGGACCTGGAATTATCGGTGACATAGTTTTATGTCCCGAGTTTGCAGCTAAGCAAGCCCTAAATCATAGTGTTGAGGATGAGTTGGCTCTTCTAACGATTCATGGAGTACTACATCTGCTTGGTTTTGATCATGCACTTGCCGAAGAAGAAAAAGCTATGTTTCATTTACAAGATGAAACTTTGGCGCAATGGAAGGCTGAGAAGTGAAGCTGCCAAATTTAATTAGAACCATTGCATCAGCATTGATTAGAAACCAATTCGCAAATGAAGCCGAGCTTCGTGAAGCAGTAGACCTAGCCACTCAGCAAGGAATTATTGATGGCTCAGAGCGCGAAATGGTGCAATCCGTGTTTGATTTGGGTGACACCTTAGTTCGGGAATTAATGGTTCCTCGCACAGATATGGTTTGGATTGAAGGTAGTAAAACTTTGCGTCAGGGTCTTTCACTAGCGCTGCGTTCTGGCTTTACGAGAATTCCAGTAATCACCGATAATCTCGATGAAGTTATTGGAATTGCCTATGTTAAGGATTTAGCACGGCGTACCCATGAACGTCACGAATCTGAACAGACCGAAAAAGTTGAACAACACATCCGTAAAGCAACCTTCGTGCCTGAGACCAAGACTGCGCTAGAACTTTTGAAGGATATGCAGCGTAATCAGATTCATATGGCAATTGTTGTTGACGAATACGGAGGCACTGCAGGTTTGATTACCATTGAGGATATTTTGGAAGAAATAGTTGGTGAAATTGCAGATGAATATGACGATAGCCAAGAGGAAGTTGAGTGGCTCTCTGATGGTCGAGCTCGAATCTCAGCCCGTCTTAATGTTGATGATTTTGCTGAAGCTTTTAAGATTTTACTCGGCGATCAGGAGCGAGAGGATGTTGATAGCGTTGGAGGTCTCATCGCAAAGTCCCTTGGTCGCGTTCCAATTCCGGGAAGTACGATTTCGATTGCCGGAATAAAACTCACCGCTGAACGGCCAGTTGGGCGCCGACATAGAATTGCTACAGTCTTGGCAGAACGAATTGTTGATGATCAGGAATTAGTTCGTGAGCAATAATCCCGAGGATCAAAAATTACTTACTTTGGCCAAGGCAACTATGGCTCGTAGTAATTCAAAATCTGCAGCGGCCCTGCGCGACACTACTGGGCGCACTTATGTGGCGGTCCCAGTCAAAAGTGGCTCATTTGAAGTTGACTCTGTACTTGCAGTTCTGACCGTTGCTAAAGCCAGTGGAATAAGTGGAATTGAAGCAATTGTGATTGCTGGTGAGGTTGCCGCAATTTTATCAATAGAAATTATTAAGGCTGAATCTCCAACGGCGCTAATTTTTTCTCTTACCAGCGGGGATGAGTTAATTTCACTCTAAATCTGAGACCTCCTTTTTGTAGGTAGAATCAAACCATGCGAATCGTTCGATTTTCCCCAGCTGAGAGCGCTGGTCTGGGAAGTGATCCACTTTTTGGAGTGCTAAACGATGAAGATAAAATTCTGGTCCTGCGCGGAGATCCACTTTATAGCGGGGTAGTACCAACTTCAAGCAAAGTAGATTTGAAAGATGTTCGCTTATTGGCGCCAACAATTCCACGAAGTAAAGTCGTTTGTGTTGGAAAGAATTATGCGGATCATGCAGCCGAGATGGGAATGGATGTTCCATCAGAACCAATAATTTTCTTAAAGCCAAATACTTCAGTAATTGGTCCAAATGACAAAATTGTTTGGCCGCGGATTGCAGATCGTGTTGATTTCGAAGGAGAGTTGGCGGTAGTTATTGGCAGTATTTGTAAAGACGTTAAAGCTGATCGGGTAAATGAAGTTATTTTTGGTTACACAATTGCTAATGATGTAACAGCTAGAAATATCCAGAAGTCAGATGGCCAATGGGCTAGAGCAAAGGGATTTGATACTTTCTGCCCGGTTGGACCTTGGATTGAAACTGAATTTGTGCCGGGATCCCAAAAGATTATTACTACGCTAAATGGTGAGGTAAAACAGAGTGAGCCAATCTCTTCAATGATCTTTAAAATTCCTCAAATTATTGAATTTATTACAGCCGCGATGACTTTGCTTCCCGGAGACATAATTTTGACCGGTACGCCTGCTGGAATCGGGCCGATGCCTGAAGACGGCGAAGTTACTATCTCAATTGATGGTTTAGGATCACTTTCCAATAAGGTTACTCCTCGTGTCAGATAAAAAAGTAAGAGTTCGTTTCGCTCCTTCGCCAACTGGCGATCTTCATGTTGGAAACATTCGCACCGCACTCTTTGACTGGGCATACGCTCGTCATACTGGCGGTGAATTCATTTTCCGAATTGAAGATACTGATCGCGAGCGAGTTACTGACGAATATATTCAGGCAGCAATTGATACCCTCAAATGGCTTGGACTTGATTGGGATGAGGGTCCAGAAGTAGGTGGCCAATATGGTCCATACCTACAAAGCCAACGTTTAGATATTTATGCTCAATGGGCAGCGAAGTTTCTAGCCCAAGGCGATGCCTATCATTGCTATTGCTCCTCAGAGGAGCTTGAAGCTCGTCGCGAGGAACAGAAGAAAGCAAATGTTGCCCCTGGTTATGATGGCAAGTGTCGCACAATTTCCGAAACTGATTTAGCTAAGTATCAAAGTGAAGCTCGCAAGCCAGTTCTTCGCATGCGCATGCCAGATGGTTCGACTACTTTCAATGATTCAATTCGTGGGGAAGTCACCTTTGATCATAACTTCGTGCCAGATTTTGTGTTGGTAAGAGGCGATGGTTCTCCGCTATACACCTTGGCTGTTGCAGTTGATGATGTGATGATGAAGGTGAGCCACGTTCTTCGTGGTGAAGATTTACTTTCTTCTACTCCGCGCCAAATTCGGGTCTACCAAGCAATGGGAGTGGCAACTCAGGATTACCCAACTTTTGCGCACCTGCCATTTGTCATGGGTCAAGATAATGCCAAGCTTTCAAAACGAAATGGTGAAGTTTCAATTGCGTGGTATCGCGATCGGGGCTTTTTACCCGAAGCAATCTGTAATTACTTGGCTCTCTTAGGTTGGTCACCTGGTGAAGATCGGGAAAATGTAACCATGAAGGAGCTAACGGAGCTATTTACCGTGGAGCGAGTTCATTCAAGTCCCGCCAGATTTGATATGAAAAAGCTTGAAGCTATTAATGGTGACAAGATTCGCCTGCTAGATATCGACGAATTATTAAAGCGAACCACCCCATTTTTAATTAAGGATGGTGTGATTGCAGGAACACCTGAAGAATTAGCAATAGTTAAGACTGCTCTACCAATCATTCAGGAGCGTATTGCAACGCTTGCTGAGGTTAGTGCCATGCTCAAGTTCTTATTCACTCAGAATTTTGCTATTGATGCTGAGGAATTACCGAAGGTTCAAGAGTCACAATCACAAGAAGTTTTGAAGAAAGCCAATGAAGTACTTCAAGATGTGAGTGATTGGACCCATGATTCAATTGAGGCTGCACTTCGCGCAGCGCTTATTGAAGGTATGGGCTTAAAGCCACGAATCGCATTTGGCGCAGTTCGTATCGCGGTTACTGGAAGCCATATTTCACCACCGTTATTTGAATCAATGGAGCTGCTCGGTCGCCAGCGCTCTCTTGCTAGAATCGCGCAGTCGATCGCTTAACTGCGGTAAATAACGCCACTTTTCGTCAGGTATTCTTAGCCCACTGGAGAAATCCGGTGGTGGGGTATGGGGTAATTGGCAGCCCAGCTGATTCTGGTTCAGCTTGTCTAGGTTCGAGTCCTGGTACCCCAGCGCAGTAGAAAAACTTAATATGCACGGCCCTGTCGTCTAGTGGCCTAGGACTCTGGCTTCTCAAGCCAGCTACGCGGGTTCGAACCCCGTCGGGGCTACAAATACTTACCTGGTGTTAATTTACTTAATTGACCCCAGGTATTTTTTATATCCAATAGTCCAATCAGGAACAAAAGCACTTTGTCCTTCTTTAAGCGTGATCTTGCCTGAACAAATCAAGAGATGAATTCGATTCTCTAGTTTGTCCTTAATTCTGGCACCGTAAGTGGCGGGGTAATATTGTGGAAATAGATTCAATTTACTTGATGGATGACCGCCAACTTCTAGCGGAATTAAATGATCCTCCTCATAATTGCGCATATTTAGATCCCCTTGCACGTTATAGCCAGAGTGCAATTGATCGTATTTAATTTTATTTGTGTAGCTTGCAGGTGGGCGAATTGTTTTGGTGTAGCCAATCACGCAGATAGTTGAGCCAATAGTTTTCTGGGTAACTTTTGGATTCAAAGCGCCAGGAGTCAACTTTGGATCTGGCATTCCAATTACTAGGGCATCGGCCGGAACACTGTTAGTTAGAAGTAAAAGCGCAATCACTACGGTGTAGAGCGATTTATTGCGCATTAGCCGTTATTTCTTTGCTAAATGATCGGTTAATCTTGCCGCAGTTGCCACGACAGCTGCGGCATGAAGTCGGCCAGGTTGGCGCCCTAAACGCTCTACTGGGCCAGAAATACTTACAGCTGCAATAACTTTATTATTCGGACCGCGCACTGGCGCAGAGACTGAGGCAACCCCGGCTTCTCGTTCGCCAACTGATTGTGCCCAACCGCGACGTCGAACCGCTGCAAGTGAGGCTGCGGTAAATTTTGCGTTTGTAAGACCCCGGCGCAACTTCTCAGGATCTTCCCAAGCTAAAAGTATTTGGGCAGCTGAACCAGCTTGCATAGTTAAGACAGTTCCAGTGGGTACTGAATCGCGAAGACCTGATAGCCGCTCTTCGGTGGCAACGCATATTCGTTGATCGCCTTGGCGACGATAGAGCTGAGCGCTCTCACTTGTGGCATCTCTTAGCGCTGAAAGTGCGGCACTTGCTACGGCAAGTAGGCGATCTTCGCCAGCTGCAGTTGCTAATTCAGATGAGCGCACACCGAGAATAAAGCGCCCGGCATAATCTCGGGAAACCATTCTGTGAAATTCCAAAGCAACAGCTAGCCGGTGGGCAGTTGGCCGAGCAATGCCGGTAGCCGAAACTAACTCAGTTAGGGAGTGGGGACCCGATTCTAAGCAGGCCAAAATTGCTACGGCTTTGTCTAATACGCCAACTCCGCTATTCTTCTTGTCCACGATGTAATACTTGCATATCAATATTCGAGATGCAAGTGTTTAGGCAACTGGAGAGGTTTCATGGGAAAGACGTTAGCTGAAAAGATTTGGGCAGATCATGTTGTGTCGAGCAAAGAAGGCGAACCAGATCTTCTTTATATCGATCTTCACCTAATTCACGAAGTAACTAGCCCACAAGCTTTCGATGGCCTGCGCCTTGCCGGTCGTCCAGTTCGTCGTCCAGATTTAACTATTGCAACAGAAGATCACAATGTTCCGACCCTAAATATTGATAAGCCAATTGCTGACCCAGTCTCAAAGTTGCAGGTGGATACTTTGCGCAAGAACTGTGCTGAATTTGGCGTTCGCATTCACTCACTAGGTGATGTTGAGCAAGGAATTGTTCACGTAGTTGGACCACAACTTGGAGTCACCCAACCAGGTATGACAATTGTTTGCGGTGATTCACACACATCAACACATGGCGCCTTTGGCGCTCTAGCTTTTGGTATCGGCACCTCAGAGGTAGAGCACGTGCTTGCTACCCAAACTTTGCCACTAGTTCGCCCAAAGACGATGGCGATAAATGTCACCGGAAAGTTAAGGCCAGGTGTTACATCGAAAGATATTATCTTGGCAATCATTGCAAAGATCGGCACTGGTGGTGGCCAAGGCTATGTTCTTGAATATCGCGGTGAAGCTATTCGCGCTCTATCAATGGAATCTCGAATGACCGTTTGCAACATGTCGATCGAAGCGGGCGCGCGTGCAGGGCTAATTGCTCCAGATGAAACTACTTTTGAATATTTGAAGGAAAAACCACATGCACCAAAGGGTGCAAACTGGGATGCGGCAGTTGCTTATTGGAAGACTTTGCAATCAGATGCTGATGCCAAGTTTGATAAGGAAATTACGCTAAATGCCGATGAGCTAGAGCCATTTGTAACCTGGGGAACTAATCCGGGCCAAGGCTTGCCACTTAATGCCAAGGTGCCAAACCCAGCAGATATTGCTGACGCCGAGGAGCGTGGGGCAGCAGAACGAGCCCTTACTTATATGGGCTTAACTGCAGGGACTGCGCTAAAAGATATATCGGTTGACACAATTTTCCTTGGGTCTTGCACCAATGGCCGAATTGAAGATCTACGTTCGGCTGCAGACATCTTGAAGGGAAAGAAGATTTCTAGCAAGGTTCGCATGCTAGTTGTTCCCGGATCTGCGCGAGTACGTTTGCAGGCAGAGGCAGAAGGCTTAGATAAAGTATTTTTAGATTCTGGCGCAGAATGGCGCACCGCAGGCTGCTCAATGTGTTTGGGAATGAACCCAGATCAATTGGCAGTTGGAGAGCGCGCAGCATCAACGTCTAACCGCAACTTTGAAGGCCGCCAAGGCAAGGGTGGTCGCACCCACTTGGTTAGCCCACTTGTGGCCGCAGCTACCGCACTTCGCGGAACTCTCTCATCACCGGCAGATTTGTAAGGAGCGAAAAAATGGAGAAATATTTAACTCACACAGGAACTGTTCTGCCACTTCGCCGAAGCAATGTTGATACCGATCAGATCATTCCCGCGGTCTATCTAAAGCGCGTGACCAAGAGTGGCTTTGAAGATGGCCTCTTTGGTGCTTGGCGAAATGATCCTGAGTTTGTATTAAATAAGCCCAAATATGCTGGCGCCACCGTACTTGTCGCTGGTGTTGACTTTGGAACTGGCTCATCTCGCGAGCATGCGGTCTGGGCGCTTCAAAACTATGGTTTTAAGACCGTAATCTCAAGCAGATTTGCCGACATCTTCCGTGGAAATTCACAAAAGGCTGGACTCTTAACAGTGGTCTTGCCGCAAGAGGACGTTGAGGATATTTGGGCAACCGTAGAGGCCGATCCCAAGACGCAAGTAACAGTTGACCTAGAAAACCGAAATGTTCGATATGGCGCTAAGAGCGTGGAATTTGCAATCGATGATTACACCCGCTGGCGTTTGATGGAAGGCTTGGATGACATCGGCTTGACTATGAAAAAGATCGATGAAGTAAGTGCTTTTGAGGCTAAAAGAGCCGAATATAAGCCTAAAACTTTGCCAGTACTTTCCTAAGTTAGAAAACTCTAAAGTAATTATTTAGAGTTTTCTACGCGTAAAAACGTGATTATTTGAAATAATAAATAAATCATTAATTCCGACACACCGAAAAATATGCAGGTTATATGCTGTTTTCACGCGTAGATTTCTAATCACGTTAAGCGAATGCTTAACTTTTTACGCGTAAATAAGGGGAAACATGAACAAGGCCCAGTTCATTGCAGCGTTAGCTCCACACTTCGATAACAACAAGAAGGAAGCAGCACGCGCAGTAGATATCGTTTTTGACACCATCGTTCGCAACATTTCAAAAGGTGACGATGTAATGATTAACGATTTCGGTAAGTTTAAGAAGGTTGACCGTCCAGCACGTAAGGGTCGTAACCCTTTCACTGGCGAAACAATCCAAATCAAAGCGAGCAAGAAGGTTCGCTTCCTACCTGCAAAGGGACTTAAGGAAGTTATCTCTGGCGCACGCAAGCTAGATGCGGCTCCAAAGCCTCCAGTAAAGGCAGCGCCAGTTAAGGCTGCTCCAAAGAAGGCTGCGAAGAAGTCAGCAAAGAAAGCTGCTCCAAAGAAGGCTGCAAAGCGCGTAGTCAAGAAGACTGCAAAGCGCGTAGTCAAGAAGGCTGCAAAGAAGAAGAAGTAAACAAGAAGTTAAAAGGGGGAGTCAGAAATGGCTCCCTCTTTTCTTTTGAAATGAAAAAAAGAATTAGAATCAGACTATGAAAGCACCGGCAGTTTCTTTCACGCCGCCAAAGGGATATCCACTTGGTACTAACCTAACTTTCAAAATAGGTGCCAGCATTCTTATACCAATCCTCAAGGTTCTCACTAAGCGTGATTGGCGCGGTATGGAAAATTTGCCAAAGAGCGGGCCAGTAATAGTTGCCTGCAATCACATGAGTTATATCGATGTTTTACTTTGGGCCCACTTCCTTTATGCAAATGGCAGAGCTCCTAGATATCTAGGTAAAGATGGCGTTTTTAAGGTTCCAGTGCTTGGAAAGATTTTATTAAGTGCGGGGCAAATTCCAGTTGCACGTGAAAGTGATGGTGCGCGAAATGCACTAGATGACGCCCTTGAACTGGTAAATCTTGGACACTGTTTAGGGGTGTATCCAGAAGGAACTCTTACTCGCGATGAAAATTTATGGCCAATGGTTGCAAAGACTGGTATCGCTCGACTAGCTATCTTGAGCCAAGCACCGGTAATTCCATTTGCTCAATGGGGAGATCAGAATTTGATGCCGCGATATAGCAAGAGGCTGATCTTTTGGAAGAAGACCAAAATTTCAATGTGGGCAGGTAAGCCACTAGATTTATCGAAATGGTATGGAAAAGCTGAGGATCAGGCCGCTTTAGTTGAGGCCACCGCGTATGTGATGGCAGAAATTACGAAAATGCTGGCAGAAATTAGGGGAGAATATGCACCTGAGGAAATATTCGATCCTCATAAGTCGGATCTTCCGCGAACTGGTAATTACTTAAAGAAGGGCAAGGCGGCGAAGTAATCATGACAAAGATTTCGGTACTAGGTGCTGGTGCTTGGGGAACAACTCTGGCGCAAGTTCTTTGTGATGCCAATCAAGAAGTATTGATTTGGGGCCGTAATCAAGTTGTTGTTGATGAGCTTAATGCTGCGAAGACCAATTCAAAATTCTTACCGGGTATTAAATTGCCAGAATCAATTCGTGCAACAACTAATATTCAAGAGGCCTTCGATTTCGGCGCGGCTCAAGTTTTAGCTATCCCAGCGCAGTCACTTCGAGAAAATCTACAGGTTTGGAAAAAGACATTCCCGGTCAATCAACCAATAATTAGCACACTTAAAGGAATTGAATCTGACTCCGCGATGCGAATGACTGAGATTATTACGGAAATACTAGAAGTCCCACTTTCACAAATAGGTTTAATTACCGGGCCAAACCTGGCTGGAGAGATGTCACTTCGCCAACCATCTGGCGCGGTTGCCGCCTCACCTAATGCTGCTATTTCAAAATTGATGATTGACGTCTTCACCACACCTTACTTTCGGGTTTACCCATCAACTGACTTAGTGGGTTGTGAGTTAGCAGGTTCGGCAAAGTCGGTCATTGCACTAGCTGTTGGTATGGCTATTGGACTTGATCTTGGCGAAAATACCCAAGCAATGATTATTACTCGCGGGCTTTCAGAGGTCGCAAGATTTGGTGGGGCTTATGGCGCTGACCCACTTACCTTCCTTGGCTTTGCAGGAATGGGGGACTTGGTCGCATCTTGTGGTTCTGGACTTTCTCGTAATAGAACATTTGGTGAAGCACTTGGACGTGGTGGCACGATGGAGATTGCTCGAAAGCAAGTAGCTTCGACGGTTGAAGGTGTGGCATCGGCGGCGGCAATCCAAGAACTTGCTCACCGAGTTGGGGTGGAAGTGCCGATAATTGAAGTTGTTTCTGATGTAGTTAAAGGTCGAATCAATCCACAGGCTGCAATGGAACGAATCATGACTGTGAGTATGCGAGCTGAAATCTAATGAGTCCTAAAGTAAAAGTAGGCATTGTTGTTGGCGGAAAGTCGAGTGAGCATGAGATTTCCTGTATTTCAGGCAATGGAATCCTTGGCGCAATTGATCGTGAGAAATATGAGCCAGTTCTAATTGGAATTACTAAGAGCGGCAAGTGGGTCCTACCACCTGGCGATTACAGGCTTGCCATTGAAGGAAAGTCACTACCGTTTATCAACGAAGATCTGCCAGAGACTTCAATAGATAAGTTAGATATTGATCTTCTATTTCCAGTTCTCCACGGACCATATGGCGAAGATGGAACTTTTCAAGGTCAATGCGAGATGGCCGGAATTAAATATGTTGGTTCAGGTGTTCTTGCTTCCGCCACTGGGATGGATAAATCTTTTGCAAAGCCAATCTTTAAGGCCCATGGCTTAGAAGTTGCTCCTGGAATGGTTGTTCAATTAAATGATTGGCAGGTCGATCAAGATCGCATTTTGGCCCAAGCCACTAAATATGGAAATCCGCTTTTCGTAAAACCAGCTAGATCTGGATCATCTAGGGGTACCAGCAAAGTAAAAAAAGTAGATGAACTTAAAAAGGCAATTAATTTTGCTTTTGAATTTGATACTAAGGTAATGATTGAAACCGCAATTGTTGGCCGCGAGATCGAATGTGCTGTTCTGCAATTAAATGGTGTTGCATTATCCTCACCCGTTGGAGAGATAAAGATCCTTGGTAAGCATGAGTTTTATGATTTCGAAGCAAAATACCTAGATAATTCAACTCAATTAGTAATTCCAGTCCCACTGCCATTTGGAGTTCAAGAAGCGATCCAAGATGCAGCAACTACAGCATTTAATGCGCTGTGTTGTGAAGGTCTGGCTAGGGTGGATTTCTTCTACACAGGTGAAAAGATAATTATTAATGAAATAAATACAATGCCAGGTTTTACTGCCACTTCAGTTTTTCCAAAGCTTTGGCAAGCCGGTGGAATTGGCTATACCGAGTTGATCACGAAATTAATTGAAGCGGCGCAAAATCGCCCGCTAGATGTGACTAGATAATTAGTAAGTAGTTACCGGGCAAGTCAGCGTGCGAGTAATACCTGCTACAGCTTGGACTTTAGCTAGAACACCGCGGCCAAGTTCTTCCATGCTTGGTGATTCTGCGCGAAGAATTACATCGTAAGGACCAGTAACGCCTTCGGCCATGGTCACGCCAGGAATTGCCCCAACTGCCTTAGCAACGCTTGATGCCTTGCCTACTTCAGTTTGAATGAGGATGTATACCTGTACTGACATTTGGATCACTCCTTTATTCCTGGAGATTGGCTCTCCTTGTAATATGGACTTAAGGTTACCGCTATAAGAGTTCCTTGTGAATCGCAGAAAGTTAGAGGGTATACGTGGCTACAGAGGGCGAGCTAATTTCCGCCCTTGCCACGATCTTTAAAAAGGATGATCCACGCCTATTGGTCGGGATTGGTGATGATGGTGCGGTAATTAGTGCCAATACTCAAAACTTGGTGGCCGCAACAGATATGGCTGTTGAAAATGTTCACTTCAGGCGCGAGTGGTCAACTCTTTCACAAATTGGCGCAAAGCTAACAGCTGCAAACTTGGCAGACATTTTTGCTATGGGCGGGGAACCAAAATATTTATTAGTCAGTGCTGGATTGCCTTCAGGCTTCACCGTTGAGCAGGTTGAAGAGCTAGCTCAAGGAATTAAGTCAGAAGCCGATCACGTTGGCGCGTCAGTTGTAGGTGGTGATATTTCCAAGTCAGAGAAATTAGTAATTTCCATCGCAGCATTTGGTTCGATAGATAAGCCAATCCAACGCTCAGGAGCCAAAGTTGGGGATGCGGTAATTCTTTCAAACATTACCGGTCCCTCAGCAGCTGGATTACATCAATTAAATGAGGGAAAGTCAGTTTCGCTTTATATCTCGGCCCATAAGAAACCGATCGTTCGCTATGACCTTGCGCGCAAATTTCGTGATGTTAGCGCTATGTGTGATGTCAGTGATGGCCTGCTCTCTGAGTTAAATCACATTGTAAATGCTTCAGGTGTGGGAATTGAATTAGATCGTGCACTATTTTCTGATGTGCCGGGATATGCCGAACTAGTACTCACCGCTGAAGCAGAAGGAATTGACGTTTGGCAATGGGTCTTGGCTGGCGGGGAGGACCATGCATTTGTTGCTACGACTTCTAGTCAAATTCCTGACGGTGCCACAGTTATTGGTCGAGTGGTGCGGGGATCGCAAGTCAAAGTGATTGGCCTTTTAGAATTACCAGATGAGGGATACAAGCATTTCTAATTTTGCGTGAGAGGATTAAGTTATGTCACGAGCCAAACTTGAATCATTCCCAAAAGAGAAGCTGACCTTTGGTCCTTCACCACTTCAACGCTTAGATCGTTTAACTAAGCATCTTGGTGGGAAAGTGGAAATCTGGGCAAAGCGTGAAGACGTCAACTCTGGTCTTGCCTTTGGTGGAAATAAAACCCGCAAACTTGAATATCTAGCTGCCGATGCAATAGCAAAAGGTTGCGACACATTGGTTTCAATTGGCGGCGTTCAATCAAATCACACTCGTCAGGTGGCTGCAGTTGCCGCTCATTTGGGACTCAAGTGTGTTTTGGTCCAAGAGCACTGGGTTGAATGGGATGAAGTTAATTACGAAAAGACCGGAAATATTTTATTAAGTCGCATTATGGGCGCTGAAGTACGCCTAGATCCTGCCGGTTTTGATATTGGCTTTAGAAAGTCTTGGGAAGAAGCCATTGCTGACGTAATTGCCCGTGGTGGCAAACCTTACGCAATTCCAGCTGGCGCCTCCGATCATGAGCTTGGTGGCCATGGATTTGCTGGCTGGGCATTTGAGTTGGAAGATCAAGAGAAAGATCTTGGATTTAAGTTTGATAATTTCATTGTTTGTTCAGTTACTGGATCTTCACAAGGTGGAATGATTGCTGGACTTGCCCATAGCAATCGCGCGAAAGATGTTATCGGGATTGATGCATCAGCGACGGTAGAAAAAACTTGGGATCAAATTAAGCGCATTGCCTCTCGAACAGCCAAATTGATCGATCTTGGCAGAGACCTTCGTGACGATGAAATCATTTTATTAGATCGTTGGCATGATGGAATTTATGGCGTTGCTGGCCCAAGAACGATTGAGGCTATTCGTCTTGTCGGCAGGCTAGAAGGAATGATTACTGATCCTGTTTATGAGGGTAAATCAATGGCTGCAATGATTGATCTAATCAAAGAAGGTTATTTCAAGGAAGGCTCTAAGGTTCTCTACGTTCATCTTGGTGGCCAACCCGCTATTAATGGTTACACAACTGCGTTCTAAGAACTACTGAAAAGCAAAAGGCCCGAGAGTTAATCTCGGGCCGCTTTAATTCCAGAATAAATTAGCGAGAAACTTTGCCAGCCTTCAAGCATGAAGAGCAGACGTTTTGACGCTTTGGTGTTCCGCCAACAAGTGTGCGGATGCGTTGGATATTTGGATTCCAGCGACGACGGGTTTTGCGCATTGAGTGGGAGACCTTATTGCCGAAGCTAGGGCCTTTTCCGCAGATATCGCAGTTAGAAGACACAGTTGACTCCCTTAAAAATTATCTGACTTTACGTATTTCGTAACTAAGGGGCAAAGATTACCGCCTAGGCGCGGTGATTGGCTAATCCACCAATATCACGCGGGAAGACGGGAAGATATGCCCATGGCAATCCTGGAAGATCCGCTCAAGAAGGTATTGGGTGACCGAACTGCCGAGGCGCTATCTAAGACTTTTGGGATGAAAAGTGTTGAGGATTTATTACGGCATTACCCACGGCGTTATGTGACTCGAGGAGAGCTTTCAGATATCTCGCAATTAATCGAGGGCGATGAGGTCACAATATTGGCAGAGGTTTCTGCGGTGAAGGTGCGTCGGGCAAATGGCCGAACGATTCTTGATGTTTTAGTAACTGATGGCTCGGCCAAGATGTCTTTAACCTTCTTTAATCAAGCCTGGCGAGAGAAGGAACTACGTGCCGGCGTCAAAGGAATGTTCGCTGGCAAAGTGGGTTCCTTCAAAGGAACAAGGCAGCTCTCGCACCCTGATTATCAACTAATTCCTGATGGGGATGATGTCGATAACGCTGTTGATGAATTTGCCGGGAAGTATTTACCGGTTTATCCAGCTGGCGGAAAGTTACCTTCTTGGAAAATCGAACAAAGTGTTGGAATTGTTCTTGATTCACTGGATGAGATTGAAGATTATTTACCGCGCGAGATTGCGGATGAATTTGGCTACCCAACTTTGCGTGAGGCTTTTCTTGCCATTCACAAACCAAAGAGCCCAGAAGAAGCAGATTTAGCCAGAGAAAGATTAACTTTTGATGAAGCAATGCTTTTGCAATTATTACTTGCCCAACGCAGGTCAGAGTTACGTTCACTTGCGGCAACACCAAGGAAAATCTCCACCAATGGCTTAGTCAGCATATTTGAGGGCAAACTACCTTTTAAATACACCGAAGGTCAGATTGAGATTAATTGTGAAATTGAAAATGATATGCAACAAGCTCACCCAATGCATCGCTTACTTCAGGGTGAAGTTGGATCAGGTAAGACAGTAATTGCACTTCGCGCGATGCTCTCAGTTATTGAATCGGGGGGACAAGCTGCGCTTTTGGCTCCGACTGAAGTGTTGGCTCAGCAACACTTTAAAACTATTTCAAAATTGCTTGGCGATTTAGCAATGGCGGGAACTCTGGAAGGAAGCGGTGAGGGAACGCAGGTTGCCCTTCTAACAGGATCACTCACAAACGCAGCCAAGAAAGAGGCTCTTTCTCGAATTTCAAACGGTGAGGCAGGAATTGTTATTGGCACACATGCATTACTCAGTGAAGGTGTGGAGTTCGCTGATTTAGCTCTAGTAGTAGTTGATGAGCAACATCGATTCGGTGTTGAACAAAGAGACGCCCTGCGCATGAAAGCAAAACTGCCACCACATCTTTTGGTAATGACAGCGACGCCTATTCCACGAACTGTGGCAATGACAATATTCGGTGATTTAGATGTCTCCACACTTCGTCAGCTTCCTTCTGGGCGTTCTGCGATAAAAACCCATGTAATTCCAGTCTTAGAAAAACCACATTACTTAGATCGGGCTTGGCAGCGAATTACCGAAGAGGTTGCAAAGGGCCACCAGGCATATATCGTCGCCCCACGGATTACTGCGCCAGAAGTCGATGAAACGAAAGCCAAGATTACCCAAGCCGATATTGATATGGCCCGACTTATGGGCGATGAAATTTCTAGTGAAGAATTAAATGGTGAGGGAATGGTAAGCGTTGAAGAATTGGCGCCAAAGCTAGCCACTGGTGCACTTAAGGGACTAAAGCTTGCGCCACTTCATGGAAAGCAAAGTTCAGAACTAAAGGAAGCCACTATGAGCGCCTTTGCTTTAAAAGAGATCGATGTCTTGGTTTCCACAACTGTTATTGAAGTTGGTGTTGATGTGCCAAACGCTTCGATGATGGTAATTATGGATTCTGATCGCTTTGGCGTCTCCCAGCTCCATCAATTGCGTGGCCGAGTAGGTAGAGGATCAGTTCCAGGTTTATGTCTATTGGTTAGTTCTGCTCCTGAAGCTTCACCAGCAATGGAGCGATTAAATGCAGTGGCTGGCACATTAGATGGTTTTGAGTTATCAAGAATTGACTTAGATCAGCGCCGCGAGGGCGATGTTCTGGGTAGGGCGCAATCAGGAACCAAATCACATTTGCGCTTACTTCGAGTATTGCGAGATGAAGATCTAATTGAGAAGGCGCGAGGTGTTGCACTTCGTATAATTGCTGATGATCCAAAGCTGGTTGGTTATCCAACCTTGGCTCACGAAGTATCTTTACTGAAGCAAGAGGAAAGTTCAGATTTCTTGGATAAGGGTTGATAATGAGAATTATCGCTGGCGCAAGTAAAGGTAAAACCTTGTTTTCACCAACTGAAAAAACTCGCCCAACTTCAGATAGAGCTAGGGAAGGTCTCTTCTCTTCGCTGGAATCAGAATTTGGCTCAATTAGTGAACTAAATTTTCTAGATCTTTATTCCGGCTCTGGGGCGGTAGGGGTTGAAGCACTATCCCGTGGGGCAGCAAATGTTTATTCAGTTGAGCAACACGAAGCAACTGCCGGGATAGCAAAAAAGAACTTTGAATTAGTGAAGAGCCCTTCAGGGAAATATTCAGTACTCTCGAATTTAGCGGAGCGATTTGTTACTTCCCCCCATTCACTTTCCTTTGACATTATTTTCATGGATCCACCATATGAAGTTTCAAATGAAGTAATTGAACAGTTGCTAGTTGATATTTCAAAGAATAATTTGCTCAAAAGAAACGGAATTGTTGCAATTGAGCGAGAAACAAAAAAGAAGCCATTTAACTGGCCAGAACCCTTCATTGGGGAGAAGATCCGCTCATATGGGCAGGGAAGTATCTTCTATGGTGGATATTCTGCTAGCGTTTTGCCGTGAAGCGCGTTGTCTGCCCCGGATCCTTTGATTCAATTACCTTTGGGCACCTAGATATCATTGAAAGAGCAAGTACTCTTTTTGATGAAGTAGTTGTTGCCGTGCTCGTAAATCAAACAAAGAAGACATTATTTACCGTGCAAGAGCGCATCGAGATGATTAAGGAAGTAACGTCCAAATATCCAAACGTAAAGGTGGATTCTTGGACCGGCCTACTAGTGGATTACTGCAAGAAAAATGAAATCCCAATGATCGTAAAGGGGCTTCGAGCTGTTACCGACTTTGATTATGAATTGCAGATGTCTCAGATTAACCTGCAGTTGCAGGGCGTTGAGACGCTGTTCATGTCGACCGCCCCGGCCCACTCATTTTTATCTTCGTCGCTAATTAAAGAAATTGCTGTTTATGGTGGCGATGTTTCAAGTTATGTACCAGATGCACTTCTAGCTCGATTGAAAAATCGGCTAGCGGAAAAATAGGAGACACCCAATGGAAGTTATTGAGCGCATTTCGAATGCAATCACGATGGTGGAAGAGGCTAGAGGTGTTCCACTTTCTGCTAGCTGTGTGCTTCACCGAGGTGAGCTACTTGAGATTTTGGACCAGGCTAGAGTTTCACTTCCTGCAGATCTAGATCAAGCTCAGCAAATTATTCGCGATCAAGATCAAATTATTTCAAATGCCCATGATTCAGCCGACAAGTTAATTGAACATGCACGCGAGGAAGTCTCTTCAATGGTTGCCCAAACTGAAATCGTGGCAGCGGCTAGAAAAGAAGCACAGCGAATTTTGGATGAGGTTAATGAAGAGGCTAAGGCGCAACAAGATAAGATCGATGCCTATGTTGATTCTCGCCTTGCAACTTTGGAAGTCATCCTAAATAAGACAATGGATGTTGTTGTTCGAGGACGTGAACGTTTGGCTGGTGTGGATGCTAAGTCGGCGCTATCAGAGTTGGGCGATAAGTAAGAGTTCATGCCGATCAACCCCTTCCTCTTTAATACCCATGATCTTCCGCGCCGTACGGGGGAGATGCGGGAGTATGAATTAACAATTGATAAGCACGATCCACTTGGTTTTGAAGTTTTAGCTATTGCTAAGGACGAGCCAATTGAGATTGATTTGAAGATCGAATCTGTGGCTGAAGGTGTATTGGCGACAGCTAGCGTTCGGACAATTGCTTCGGGTGAGTGTGGACGCTGCTTGGACGCAGTTGAGTATGACGTGGATGAAAGTTTTCAAGAATTGTATGAATACACCGAAGATCCGCGCCAAGCACGAAAGAAAGATAAACATAAGAAGCGCGAAGTAGAAGAGATTGATGATGAAGATGAAGTTCGTCAAATGGATGGGGACATCATTGACCTAGATGGTCCCGTACGTGATGCAATTATTTTAAACCTGCCAATAAATCCACTTTGTGATCAAGACTGTGCTGGCCTATGCCAAGACTGTGGTCAAAAGTGGGCCGACCTGCCAGCCGAGCACGATCATGGCGCAACCGATATTCGTTGGGCTGGGCTGGAATCACTCAAGGATAAATTGGGAGATTTAGGCCAATAATCCCCGTTTTTGAATATTGGGGGATTTGAGGGATACTTCTCTCCTGCCGGTTTATCCCGGCCAAGCTGACGCAAGTTAGAAACTTAAATTGAAAGGGTGCCACCATGCCAGTACCAAAGCGAAAGATGTCTCGCTCCCGTACGCGCCACCGTCGTAGCGCCTGGAAAACAACTCCAGCTGCGATCGCAAACTGCAGCCAGTGCCAACAACCAAAGTTGCAACACACTGCTTGCCCAACTTGCGGAACATATAACCGTCGCCAAGTTCTAGAGGTTTGATCTGTACCAAGTTTTAAACTCGGCGCTTGGAATTTCGGTTCCAGGTGACCTGCTTGAACTTGCATTAACCCACCGATCTTTTGCATATGAATCAGGTGGACTTCCAACAAATGAGCGTCTGGAATTCTTAGGCGATAGCGTCCTTGGCCTAGTTGTAACTGAAGAGCTTTACACCGCTTTTCCAGATCTAGATGAATCAAAACTTTCACCACTTCGATCCGGCGTTGTAAATACTAAAGCCCTTGCCCAAATTGCACGTGATTTAAAACTGGGCGAGTACTTGCGAATTGGCAAAGGTGAAGAAAGTTCCGGTGGCCGTGACAAGAATTCGATTCTTGCTGACGCCCTTGAAGCCGTGGTTGGCGCGATCTATCTTGCAGAAGGATTTAATAAGACGGCCGAAATAATTTTAAAGTGGTTTAGACCAATGATTGCAAGTGCAAATGAACTTGGCTTTGGCTTAGATGCAAAAACTGCTTTGCAAGAACTTGCTGCCGCCCGTGGGCTTAGCGCGCCAGATTATGAGATTGAAGAGTCTGGTCCAGACCATGACAAGAGTTTCACGGCCATAGCAATTCTTTCGGGTGAGAAATTTGAAATAGGTGAGGGTAAGAGCAAGCGTGATGCAGAACAATCTGCGGCCCGCAATGCCTACCAAGTTCTAAATGCCCGAACTTCCTGAAGTAGAGACGGTTAGACGCGGGCTTTCACAGCACGTGATCGGTAAGAAATTTAAATCAATTGATGTCCTGCATCCACGGGCCACATCGCTTAAATCAATCGCCCCAATCCAGTCTCTTCGTGGGGCCAAAGTAAAAAATATTGCTAGGCGGGGGAAGTTCCTCTGGTTTGAATTAGACCGGCCCGAAGTACTCGTGGCTCACTTGGGTATGAGCGGGCAGTTTTTAATCCAGCCAAAAGCAAAAACTGATGAAAAGCATCTTCGAGTAAGACTTGGCTTAGGAAGTGATGAGCTTCGTTTTATTGATCAGCGCACCTTTGGCTGGCTCTCGGTTGATCAGTTAATTGATGGCGTGCCAAGTTGTGCCAGGCATATCGCCCTTGATCCCTTTGATCCAAAATTTGTTATGAAAAACGCAGTAGTTAAATTCAGATCTAAGAAGACACAGGTTAAAAAGGCTTTATTGGATCAAGAAGTAATTAGTGGTGTTGGAAATATTTATGCCGATGAATCACTATGGCGCAGTAAACTTCATCCAGAAGCGCGGATTGAGAAGTTGTCAGATTCTAAAGTCGAAGAGTTAATTACCAATGCCCACGAAGTTATGTCCGAGGCACTTGCCCAAGGTGGCACTTCATTTGATGATCTATATATAAACGTCAATGGTCAGAGTGGATATTTCGAGCGCTCTTTGGCGGTCTATGGTCGCGAGGGTGAATCATGTCCGAGGTGTGGTGGGCAAATCCGTCGGATCGCTTTTTCCAACAGATCTTCACATTTTTGCCCAAAATGCCAGCCAAGGGGAAAATCCCGAGCCTAATTTCCGATAGGTTCGCCTCGTGTATTTGAAGAGTATGACCCTCAAAGGATTCAAATCCTTTGCATCTGCCACGACGCTCAATTTTGAGCCTGGCATCACCTGCGTGGTGGGTCCAAACGGCTCTGGAAAATCAAACGTTGTAGATGCTCTGTCTTGGGTTATGGGAGAGCAGGGCGCTAAATCCCTTCGTGGCGGAAAAATGGAAGATGTCATTTTCGCCGGAACCTCTGGCCGCGCCCCACTTGGTCGAGCTGAAGTGTCGGTAACAATTGATAACACCTCTGGCGTTTTACCAATTGATTTCACGGAAGTAACTATTTCTAGAATCCTTTTTAGAAACGGTGCAAGTGAATATCAGTTAAACGGCGAGCAGACACGTTTACTAGATATCCAAGAGTTGTTGTCAGACTCAGGTATCGGTCGTGAGATGCACGTAATCGTTGGCCAGGGTCAATTAGATGCCATCTTGCTAGCAAACCCAGAAGAGCGCCGAGCTTTCATTGAAGAAGCGGCCGGAGTTCTAAAACACCGCAAGCGCAAAGAAAAGGCGCTTCGCAAGTTAGATTCGATGCAGACCAACTTGGCTCGTATTCAAGACCTAACCGTTGAGCTTCGCCGTCAATTAAAACCTCTTGGCAAGCAAGCCGAAGTAGCCCGCAAGGCCTCAATCATTCAGTCTGATGTTCGAGACGCCAGACTTCGCATATTGGCAGATGACCTGATTCAACTTCGGGGGACTGCTGATGCCGAAGTTGCTGATGAAACTTCTTTACGCGCTCGAAAAGATAGTGTTGAAGGTGAATTAAATCGTGCAAGATTGCGCGAAGAAGATCTTGACCGGATTTCAATTACGGAAAACCCACTGTTAGTAAGAGCGCAAGAAAACTTCTATCAACTAACTGCTCAACGCGAAAAGTTTCGTGGAATTCAAAATCTTTCTTCAGAACGTGCGCGCTTCCTTTCTGAAGAGGCTGAGGAAGCCCGAGCCGCTGGACGCGATCCAGAGGCAATGGATGCTGAGGCTCTCGTACTTAGAACCGAAGAAAATGAACAACGCACGAATGTAACGGCCGCGGCGGCAAATCTAACTTCGATTTCCCAAGAACTCCATAACCTAGAAGCTCGACTTGTTTCTGAAGAAAATGCGGTTTCTGCAGCGCTTCGTGCAATTGCAGATCAACGTGAAGGCACGGCAAGACAACAAGGCCATATAAATGGGCTGCACGCCCGAATTGATGCAACAAATGCTGAAATTACTCGACTAACCAATTCGCGTGATGAGGCTACTCGCCGTTTACAATCTTTCCAAGAAGAGTTTGCACTACTGGAAACGCAGATTGCATCAGTGGATGCAAGTGAGCCAGGATTAGATTCTGAATTCGAATCAGCAAAACGTTCACTCGAATCAGCACAAAAAGATCTATCTGACTTGCAAGAAAAAGATTCGACAGCCCAAAGAAATCGTTCTGGCTTAGAAAGTCGCGTTCGAGCCCTACAAGAATCGCTCACTCTTCGTGATGGTTCTGGTGTGGTCTTATCTTCTGCAACGCGCACACGTGGGCGTCTATCATCTTTAATAACTATTACTCCTGGTTGGGAAGCAGCAGTTGCCGCGGCGCTTGGACCACTTGCCGATGCGGTAGTTGTTTCAGATGTTTCTTCTGCAGTATCTGCGCTAACCATGTTGAAGCGTGAATCTGCCGGTCAGTCGGAATTATTGGTAGTTGATGGAGATGGCGGGTTTACTGGCTCGAATAGATCAATACCTGCGGGGTTCACTTCACTTGCAAGTCTGGTTTCCTCTAGTGAAGTCTCACAGGCAATCGCCTCACTTCTATCTGGATTTGTTGCAGTTGACTCCCTAGCTGATGCTGAAAGTGCCCTAAATGCTGACCCTTCGGTAATCGCTATTACTAGAGATGGCGATGTTCTGAGCCGAATTCGCGTTCGCGGTGGATCTAATGGTGGTAATTCAGCAATTGAAGTTTCAGCCATGATCGAGCGCACCGAGAGTGAACTACAAGAAGTTATCAATGCATGTGATCGAATCAAGTTTGATCTTGTGCGAACTGAAGAAACTGTTGCTTCTCGCAAAAATATCTTTGAATTGGCGCTATCTAAGTTAAATGAATCTGATGCAAAGATGTCTGGCTTGGCCGAACAAATGGCTGTTGCTGGTCAAAATGTTAAGAGTGCTCAGGCTGAAGTTGAGCGCGTGAGTGCTTCACTAGTTGAGGCGACTTCTCAGCGCACATCAGATGAAGCCGATCTAGCAGCAGCGATCTCACAATTTGAATCACATCAAGAACCAGTTGAGCCAGATCTAACTCGCCTAGAAGATCTTCGTTCTCAAGTCTCAGCAAGTCGTTCAACTGAAGTTGAAGCACGGCTAAATCTTCGTACGCTAGAAGAGCGGGTAACAGCAATTGGTCAACGGGCAAGTGCCCTAGAAACTGCCGCCCAGAATGAACGTGAATCTGCCACGCGAGCAGTTGGTCGCAGAGAACAAAGAGCTGTCGCTGCCGTTAGCGCCCAATCAATTGCCGATGCGGCTTATGAGGCTCTAATACAAATTGAATCTTCAATTGCAAAAGCTTCGACTGAGCGAGAGCGCCTAGAGATTTCTCGAACTGAGCGTGAATCAGAATTACTTCAAATACGTGTTCGAAGCCGTGAATTAACATCCGAATTAGAAACTCTGACTTCAAGTGTTCACCGAGATGAAATTGCCCGCGCTGAACAGCGTCTTCGTATTGAACAACTTGAAAATCGCGCGGTGGAAGAACTTGGTATTGATGTTCATACTTTGGTAAACGAGTACGGCCCAATCAATGATGTTCCTACCTTTGTTGAAGACGCAGAAGGCAATTTTGTTCCGGGTGATCTAATTCCTTATCGCCGCGATCAACAAGAAAAACGATTGAATCAAGCAGAACGTCAGTTGACACTCCTTGGAAAGATCAACCCATTAGCCCTTGAAGAGTATTCATCCCTTGAAGAGCGCCTACGTTACTTGGCTGAACAGCTTGAAGACTTGAAGAAGACGAAGAAGGACTTGCTCGACATCATCAAAGAAGTCGATGACAAGGTGCAGCAGATCTTCAAAGAAGCCTTCGATGATACTGCGCGGGAGTTTGAAACGATTTTTGCTCGCCTATTTCCTGGTGGTGATGGCCGCTTGATGATGACTAACCCAGAAGATTTAATGAATGCTGGTGTTGATGTTGAAGCTCGCCCACCCGGAAAGCGCGTTAAGCGACTATCCCTACTTTCTGGTGGTGAACGATCACTCGTAGCTGTTGCGCTTTTGGTAGCTATTTTCAAAGCGCGCCCAAGTCCGTTCTATGTGATGGATGAAGTTGAAGCAGCGCTAGATGACACAAACCTTGGTCGATTACTTGGTGTTTTTGAAGAACTTCGGGAGAAGTCACAATTAATCGTTATTACCCACCAAAAGCGCACAATGGAAATAGCTGATGCCCTTTATGGCGTTACGATGCGAGGCGATGGGGTTTCTGAAGTTATTTCACAACGTTTGCGCGAATCTGACGCTTCTTAAGTAAATTTATGGCGCTCTTTGGCAAGCTCTTCGCAAAAATTCGTGGTGGTTCAACTTCACCATCTGATTGGCAAGAACTAGAACTGGCGCTAATTGAAGCTGACCTAGGGGCAGTAAATGCTAGTGAGATTATTGAACTTGCTAAGAAACAAAAAGGTGAAGAGATTCAAAGCGCGCTTCAAGCCGCTCTTTCCACCTGGTTGTCCAAGAGCTCGCGGGCATTGGCAACTAATTCTGATCGCGTGAGCACAATTCTAATTGTTGGTGTTAATGGAACTGGCAAGACCACCTCCACTGCAAAACTTGTGGCACATTTAGGAAAAAGTGGCCAGAAAATTACTTTGGCCGCAGCTGACACATTTAGAGCTGCTGCAACTGAACAATTACAAACTTGGGGTGCGCGGCTAGGAGTTGAAGTAGTAGTTGGACCTAAAAATGGTGACCCCGCATCTGTGGCATTTGAGGCAATATCAAAGGCAAAAAGTGTCGGATCACAATATTTAATTGTTGATACTGCCGGAAGATTACACACGAAAAGTGATCTGATGGATGAGCTGGCTAAGGTGCGACGAGTAATTGAAAAGGTTTCACCAGTTGATGAAGTGTTACTTGTCGTCGATGCCACCACGGGCCAAAATGGAATAGCCCAGGCAAAACTCTTTGCCGAAAGTGTTTCGGTGACCGGCTTGATTTTGACCAAGATGGATGGCTCAGCCAAGGGCGGCATAGCCCTGGCTATAGAACGTGAGACTGGGATCCCGATTAAGTTCATTGGCACTGGGGAGAGTGCGGGGGATTTCGCGGCCTTCGACGCCCAAAGCTATCTAAACGGGCTTTTTGTTAATTAATTTGTAACATAAGGCTCAAAACTGTCACGAGTCTGAAACCAAAAACAGCACTTAGTTGTAACCAAGCCAGGCCAATCTATGCCCATCTCAACGGCGAGAACTTGATTCGGTCCTCAATTTGGAAAGTGGTTACAAATGACTGATGTAGTTTTAAGCGCTGGTGACACCGCATGGATGTTGGCGAGTACTGCTCTAGTACTTCTGATGACCCCCGGTCTTGCCTTCTTCTATGGCGGAATGGTTCGCACCAAGAGCGTGCTAAATATGATGATGATGTCCATGGTGACAATCGGAATCGTTAGCGTTCTCTGGGTAATTTATGGTTTTGAATTAGCTTTTGGTTATAAAGGAAAGTCTGCCTGGTATGGCGCGATTTCACTAAGTGGTCTAGGTAGCCAAGTAAATAACCTAGCTAATAATGGTGGCGTCTATCCAATTCCAGTACTTGTATTCGCTGCCTTCCAGTTGATGTTCGCAGTTATTACTCCGGCACTTATCTCTGGGGCAATTGCAGATAGAACAAAGTTCCTATCATGGGGAATCTTCGTTGCTATTTGGACCACAGTTGTTTACTTCCCAGTTGCTCACTGGGTATTCGCATTTGGTAATAAAGTTGGCGACACAGTTACCGGAGTTGGCTACTTAGCTGGTAAAGGCTTAGAAGACTTTGCTGGTGGTACCGCAGTGCATATCAATGCTGGCGCAGCAGGTCTTGCACTTGCAATCGTTTTGGGCAAGCGAATTGGGTGGCGCAAAGAAGCAATGCGTCCACATTCATTGCCACTTGTAATGCTTGGTTCAGGTCTTTTGTGGTTTGGTTGGTTTGGCTTTAATGCTGGCTCAGCTCTTGCTGCAAATGGCATTGCTGGACTTGCGTTCATGAATACCCAAGTTGCAACAGCCGGAGCCCTTCTTGGCTGGATTTTGGTTGAAAAGATTAGTAATGGACATATGACTTCACTTGGCGCTGCATCTGGCGCCGTTGCCGGACTTGTTGCAATAACTCCTGCTTGTGCATTCGTTGCACCGTGGGCAGCGGTTGTAATTGGCTTTGGCGCTGGAATTGTTTGTTCACTTGCGGTTGGTCTTAAGTATAAGTTCGGCTTTGATGATTCACTAGACGTTGTTGGTGTTCACCTTGTCGGAGGTATCTTCGGGTCACTTGCAATTGGCTTCTTTGGAACCCATGTTGTTAATAGCATCGGACTAGACGGAGTCTTCTACGGTGGCGGAACTGCACTACTTGGCAAGCAAGCACTTGGCGTGGGCCTAGTTCTTGCCTACTCATTTATCGCAACGTTGATAATCGGATTTGCAATCGAAAAGACGATTGGCTTCCGCGTGTCTCGTGATGTTGAACTTGAAGGTATTGATCTAAACGAACATGCTGAAACTGCATATGAAACCAATAGCTCATCACGTGGAGGTTCATCACTATGAAACTGATTACCGCAATTTTAAAGCCATTCAAGTTAGATGATGTTAAAAATGCCCTTCAGGCATTTGGCATCACCGGGATGACTGTTTCAGAAGCAAGTGGTTTTGGCCGCCAGGGTGGTCATACCGAGGTTTATCGCGGAGCCGAATACACCGTTGACCTAGTTCCTAAGGTTCGCCTGGAAGTATTGGTTGATAGTAAGGAAGCCGACGCAGTAATTGATGTGATCGTCAAGGCTGCTTCAACAGGTTCAATCGGTGATGGCAAAGTCTGGTCATCCCCAGTTGATGCAATCGTTCGCGTAAGAACAGGAGAGCGCGGTACTGACGCAATTTAGTGAGGGTTAAATTGTGATTAGGTACAAGTACTCTAAGTAGATGGGAACTCGAGAGCGTCGAGATCGGTCGGATTCGATCGATCGTGAGCTCTCGAGTTCTTTTTTAGCAAGTGCAAAAGCCCATTTATCAAATCCAGAAAGTGTTGCCCTTGGCGCAGTTGGTGGTTATGGCCGAGGTGAATTAGCTCCTGGTTCAGACCTAGATTTACTTATTTTGCATGATGGATCAATTGATAGCAATGCTTTAAATGAATTCGTCAATGCATTTCTTTATCCACTTTGGAGTAGTGGTCGAGCGGTTGATAATTCTGTAAGAACTAGAAGTGAAACTCGCGATGTGGCAAGTGAAGATATTCGCGTAGCCCTTGGACTTCTAGATCTTCGGTTTGTCGCCGGCAATAAGGATTTGGTCTCTGCAGTAGATGAAGATTCGCGTGAAAGTTGGCGCAAGAATCAAAAGAAATATCTGCCAAAACTAAAACAATCACTAGAAGAGCGGGCTGAGCGCTCTGGTGAACTGGCGTTCTTGCTTGAGCCAGATTTAAAAGAAGCTAGAGGTGGGCTAAGAGATATAACAGCCCTTCACGCTATTGGAGCTAGTGGTGTTCTTCCTGTTGCTCTAGAGCGAGTTGCCCCCTCTCATGCACTGCTTTCAAATGTTCGAGATGCACTTCATGAATTATCTGGTAAATCCAGAGATCAATTACTTTTGACTGAGCAAGATCGCGTTGCTGAGCATATGGGTTTTGCCGATGCGGATATTTTGATGTTAGAGATAGCAAAAGCTGCCAGAGCCGTGGATTATCTTTTAGATCTAACTTGGCATCGCATCGATCAGCAGGCTGGTCAAAGTTGGCTAAGTAAACGAAGTCGCAAGAACAGTCCAGAGATTGCAAAAGGTTTGGTTTTGGCGGATGAAGAAATTGCGATTAAAAGTGATTATTTAATAAGCCAAGATTCAGAAATCGGACTTCGCGCAGCCGCTGCGGCAGCTCAGAGAGGACTTCCAATCTCTATAGATGCTTGTATCGCTATGGCTGAAAACTTTAAACAACTTTCTAATCCTTGGCCTAGAACAGCAAGAGAAGATTTAGTTGCACTTATCGGCGGTGGATCGCAGATGATTCGAGTTTTTGAAGCCTTAGATCAAGAAGGATTGATAGAAAAGTGGATCCCGCAGTGGAGCCATGTTCGATTCTTACCGCAGCGAAATGTTTTGCATCGTCACACAGTTGATCGGCATATGCTGGAGACTGCAGTCAAGGCTGCAGCCTTGACTAGAACAGTTAAACGCCCCGACTTATTACTTGTCGCCGCCTTATTCCACGATATTGGAAAGGGTTTTCCAGCGAAAGATCACTCAGAATATGGTGAAGAGTTGATCAGACCTCTTGCACTTCGAATTGGCTTTGATCAGCAAGATAGCGATGTCTTAGCCCTGATGGTGCGCGAGCATTTGTTGCTATCAGAAGTTGCCACCAGGCGTGACCTAGATGATCCAGCAACTATCAAATTAGTGGTCGATAAAGTTAAAGATCCCGACGCATTACAACTATTACACGCATTGAGTATTGCTGATGGCCAAGCAACTGGGCGAACGGCTTGGAGTGATTGGAAAGCAACACTTGTTAAGACTTTGGTAGATCGCTGTCTTGCAGCTATGTCAGGAACAAAACCAGTTGCCCAACCAGACCTAATTCCAACTAAGTCCCTAAATGGAGATCTTTCAGTAACGATTTCCCAAGGTGATGGAATTTATGAAATCGATGTAGTTTCCCGAGACCAAGTAGGGCTTTTATCTATCGTAGCTGGAGTTCTAAGTATTTCTAGACTTGAAGTGAGAGCTGCTAGAACTAAGACAACTGAAGATATCGCCGTCTTTCGTTGGACCGTGGCTTTAGATCCAAATGCAACGCTACCTAGTGAAGAAAAACTTTTAGAACTTATTCGTAAGGGAATTCATGGGGAGCTAGATCTCGGGCGAAAAATTGATGAGCGCATTGATAATTATCGCCGTTATCCCGGAATTCCAACTCCGCCTCCGGTTGTTTCAGTCATGAATGACATTGCTACGAGTGCAACTGTTATTGAAGTTCGCATGCACGATCGGCCAGGGGTTCTTTATTCTGTGGCTAAAGCTATTTCAAGAAATGGCGTGGATATTCGTGCTGCGATCGTCTCTACACTTGGAGCGGAAGCCTTCGACACGTTATATGTCACAGATGTCCAAGGAAATGCGCTCTCTGAAGGTCAGGCGCGATTGCTGGCAAATCAAGTAGAGAATTTACTCAACACTTATCTTTAGTAGGCTACCGCCGTGTTCGACAACCTATCTTCCAAGTTTGCAAGTGCATTCTCATCCTTGCGCGGAAAAGGTCGCCTCAAATCCAATGACCTAGCCGAGATTTGTGCTGAAATAAAAACAGCACTTTTGGATTCAGATGTGGCAATTTCAGTTGCTCAAGATTTTGTAAACAAAATCCAAGACAGATCAGAACTGGTTCTAGAGGAGATCAATAAGAGCACTAATCCCTCACAAGCCGTATTTAATATCGTTAATGAAGAGTTAACTTCAATCCTTGGTGGTTTAGCTAGGCGCATCAGGTTAGCAAAAAATCCACCAACTGTAATTTTGCTTACTGGTTTACAAGGTGCTGGTAAGACTTCCTTAGCTGGAAAACTAGCAAAGTATCTAAAAGATCAAGGAAATACTCCGTTACTAGTTGCCTCAGATTTGCAACGACCAAATGCGGTCACCCAGCTCCAAGTTGTGGGGGAGTCGGTAAGGGTTCCAGTCTTTGCTCCCGAACCGGGTAACGGTGTTGGTGATCCAGTAAAGGTAGCAAGAGATGGAATTAATTTTGCAAAGGATAAATTCCATAACATCGTAATTGTTGATACCGCAGGTCGTTTAGGTATCGATGAGGAATTAATGGCGCAAGCTAAGCGGATTTGCGATGCAATTAATCCCGATGAAGTCTTATATGTAGTTGATGCCATGGTTGGGCAAGACGCCGTTCGTAGTGCTCAAGCCTTCCAAGAAGGTGTTGGTTTTGATGCAATTGTGCTAACAAAATTAGATGGTGATGCAAGGGGCGGAGCCGCTCTTTCAATTACACAGATTACTGGAAAACCAATTATGTTTGCGGCGACCGGTGAGAAAGTAAGCGACTTTGACCTCTTCTATCCAGATCGGATGGCTTCTCGAATTCTTGGCCTTGGCGATATCCAGACTTTGGCTGAGCAAGCAAAAAATGCATTCGATACCGATACCACCGCAAAGTTTGAAAAAAAGTTTGCCGAAGGCGAAGATTTTACCCTTGATGATTTTCTAGCCCAGCTAGAGGCAATGAAGAAGATGGGTTCGATGACCAAGTTGCTTGGCATGATTCCAGGAGCTAATTCTGGAGCAATGAAAAAACAACTTGAACAATTTGATGATTCAGAATTAGTTAAGACTCAAGCAATAGTTCAGTCGATGACACCTCTTGAGCGAAATGACCCGAAGGTATTAAATGGATCAAGACGTTCTAGAATTGCCTTAGGTAGTGGACGCCAGGTCTCTGAAGTTAATTCCTTAGTCGAACGTTTCACACAGGCTCAGAAAATGATGAAGCAAATGCGAACTGGAAAAGGTGGAATGCAATTTCCGCCAGGCATGCAGATGCCACCAGGTATGCCAGCACCTGCTCCGATTAAGAAGCAAGCACCCGCAAAGAAGAAATCGCGCTCAGGAAACCCAGCAAAACGAGCTCTCGAGTCCTAGAACTTCTCGATTTTGGATCTACCCCTTTGGCTGGCAGAATTGGCCATCTGCAAGGGGCCCTCTACCCCCAAGCGATCGTGGCAAAACCGACACGATAAAAACCAAGGTTTGAAATTGTTGTAACGCTCCCACTGTTACCACTCTTATCGAACCGACTAAAACAAGGAGAAAGCCCTAGTGGCCGTAAAGATTCGTTTAATGCGTTTTGGAAAGATCCGTACGCCACATTTCCGTATTGTGGTTTCAGATTCACGTGCAGCTCGTAACAGCCGTGCAATCGAAGAAATCGGTCGTTATTCACCAGGATCAGAACCTTCACTTATTGAAGTTAAATCTGATCGCGCGCAATACTGGCTTGACGTTGGTGCACAACCAACTGAAGCGGTTGAAGCGTTGCTAAAGATCACCGGTGACTGGCAAAAAGCTAAGGGCCTTCCAGGAACTGAAGGAACTTTAAAGACAATTGCAGAAAAGCCACACAAGCGCATTGCTTATGAAGCTGCTGTTAAAGAAGCTATGGCAGAACCTGCTGATGGCGCAACTACTCTTAAGAAAAAGGCAGCCGATAAATTAGCGGCTAAGTCTGCTCCTAAGGAAGAAGTTGTAGAGGCACCAGTTGCTGAAGCTCCAGTTGCTGAAGCACCAGCTGAAGTTGTTGCTGAAGCACCAGCTGAAGAAGTTGTTGCACAGGCTCCAGCAGAAGAAGCTGCCGAATAATTATGATCGATGAGGCTCTAGAGCATCTAGTTAAAGGCATCGTCGATAATCCTGGTGATGTTGTAATCACCACAAAGGATCATCGTCGTGGCACAACTCTTGAAGTTCGTGTTCACCCTGATGACATTGGCAAGGTAATTGGTCGCAATGGTCGTACTGCTCGTGCTCTTCGCACAGTAGTAAGTGCAATTGCCGGACGTTCGGTTCGCGTCGATCTCATCGAGGCTGACGAGGCTCGTTAAAAGTGCTTCTTGTCGTTGCCCGTATTGGGCGCGCGCATGGAGTTCTAGGTGAGGCCACTATTGAAGTTCGTACTGACCAACCAGAAAATCGGTTTTATGTTGGCTCTGTCTTAACGACGGAGCCAACATCTTTTGGTCCACTTACTATCAAATCGGTTCGCGATCACAATGGCACACTTTTATTGGGGTTTGAAGGAATCGAAGATCGAAATCAAATTGAAAAATTGAAGAATGTACTACTGCTCTCAGATGTGGATATCCACAAAGGTTCAAATGAAGATGACTTCCACGTGCAAGAACTCTTGGGGTGCCTTGTGAGAACTGATGATGGAGTTGATTTAGGCCCGGTTGTGGATGTAATAAATTTGCCTGGTCAGGACGTTTTAGCCATAAATTACCAAGACCGGGAAGTTCTAATTCCCTTTGTTCGAGCCATCGTTCCAGATGTTGATGTAAATGCTAAGAAAATTAGAGTCATTTTGCCAGAGGGGTTGCTAGATGAGTAATCACTTTGATGTAATCACAATATTTCCAGATTATTTTGTACCACTTGAGCTTTCTCTAATTGGTAAGGCAAAGAGTGCTGGACTAATTTCTATCGAAATTCACGACCTTCGAGCCCAAACCAATGATGTTCATGGTTCAGTAGATGACACTCCATATGGCGGCGGTGCTGGCATGGTTATGTCACCAGAGCCTTGGGGAAAAGCTATTGATGAGGTTGCACAAGCTAATCCAGATGTTATCCACGAGCTAATTGTGTTAACCCCAGCGGGTGAGAAGCTCACACAGAAGTTGGCTAATGAATTAGTTAATTCCAAGCATTTGATCTTTGCTTGTGGGCGTTATGAAGGAATAGATATTAGAGTTACAGACTTCTATCGAAGTGCGCAAAACTTTAAAGTTCGCGAAGTCTCTATTGGAGACTACGTATTAAATGGTGGGGAAGTGGCCACATTAGTAATTATGGAAGCGATAATTCGTTTAATTCCAGGAGTTATTGGTAATCCAGCATCCCTTGATGAGGAGTCCCATACTTTGGAAGGCTCTGAAGGCATTTTGGTCGAATACCCGAATTACACAAAGCCACAAGAGTGGCGCGGTCTTAAAGTGCCAGAGGTCTTATTATCTGGAAATCATGGACTAATCGCGGAGTATCGAAGAGAACAAGCCAAACTCAGAACCCAAAACCTGGGCAAGTAACTCGCTAGTAACCCATATAGGTAAGGTAAGTTCCACCCATGGCTAGCATTGATCCAAAGATCCAAGCACGATTAATTCGTGATCTTGAGCCAGATGTTGCCGTTGAATTAGAACGTCATATGAAAATCGCCAAAGATTGGTATCCCCATGAGTATGTCCCATGGAGTGAAGGTCGCACATTTGCTGGCCCACTAAATGGTGATGCTTGGGAAGCTAAAGATTCAAAATTAACGACAATTGCGCAAGATTCATTAGTTCTAAATTTGATGACCGAAGATAATCTGCCTAGCTACCACACCGAAATTGCTTTCTCTATGGGCCGTGAAGGTGCTTGGAATACTTGGATCAATCGTTGGACTGCAGAAGAAGCACGGCACTCGATCGTTATTCGTGATTACTTGATGGCCACACGAGGTGTTGACCCAGTTGAATTAGAAGATCTTCGTATGGCCCATATGCAAGTTGGCTATGAAACTCCATATGACAACGACATGCTTCACACCGTTGCCTATGTTTCTTTCCAAGAACTTGCTACCCGAATTTCTCATAGAAATACCGGCCGAATTGCAAATGATGACATTGCTGAGGGAATGCTTGCTCGCGTAGCCCTAGATGAAAATTTGCATATGCTCTTTTACCGAAACTTGCTCGGCAAGGCACTAGATCTTGAGCCAAATGCGGCAATGATTGCAATTAAAGATGTTGTGACAAACTTCCAGATGCCTGGCGCCGGAATGCCTGGTTGGGGTAGAAAGTCTGTCCAGATTGCATTGGCCGGAATTTATGACTTGCAGTTGCACCTAGAAGACGTAGTGGCACCAGTTTTGCGCGCTTGGAATGTTTTTGATCGTACGGATCTGACCGGAGAAGGTGAAGCAGCCAGAAATGAACTTGCTGCATATATTTCCCAGGCCGAATCAGATGTTTCGCGGTTCATTGAAAAGCGTGATAATCACTTCGATCGACTAATTGCCCGTGGCCAAGAGCCAGTGCACTTAGATCGACAAGTTCTAGAGCGATAATCTCAGGTAGTTCTCACTTAACTTCTCGTTTATAGATATCTAGGGGAATAATCCCGACACGCCGACTGTTGATTAGGCATAAGGGTGGGCAATAGGACACTATCCGCCCTAGTGGCGCAATTAATTGATTGCGACAAATGATTATTAGGTAAGAGGGAGGTGCCATGGCTACCGATTACGACACCCCGCGAAAAACGGATGAAGAATTACACGAAGAATCTCTTGAAGAGTTAAAAGCTCGTCGCGCAGATGCACAATCTGGTCAAGTAGATATTGATGAGGAAGAAGCAGCGGAGAATCTCGAACTACCTGGTGCTGATCTTTCTGGAGAAGAATTAACCGTTCGCGTTGTTCCCAAGCAAGAGGATGAATTCACTTGTTCACGTTGCTTTATGGTCCATCATGCAACGCAATTAGCTAAAGGTTCTGGCGCTAGCGCAGTTTGTGTTGATTGCGCTTAATGGGCGGCAAGATTTAAAGTTTTAGATAATTCCTTCGCTCTATTGGTGCTTATTAACCAGTAGGGCGTTTTATCTTTAGGATCACGTAGTTCAATTTTTAAGCCGCGGCTTACCCAAAATCGCAATTCTAGGTAGGCAGCTGGATTGGCATTTACACCACGAAGTGAGCGAAATTGATTTGTATCTAAGTCTTGGAAATTATGAATGAAAGCCCGTTCAATGGCAGCAGGTCCTACAAGCAACCAGCCTTTTGTAACGGTAATCCAAAGCGCTGAGGCCCGCGCGGCATACATTAAGCCCAGGCTAAGAAGGACGGCAGCGAAGATTGTTGCAATATTTCCAAGGGCGGCCCAAATAGAAAGCACGATGGATCCTGTGATAAATATTAGAAAAAGCCAGAGCCAAATAGGCCAGTTCATACGCTCTTGAAAGATCGGTACGCCATAGTTAAGGTCGCGATGTCTTTTTGAGTTACGCATGTAAGTAGCCTACTTGAAGTAGGCTTGCATCATGAGTCGCATTCCTAGCACGGTGCCACCTGAGGGAGCGCAAATTCCTGCGCGTCATCCGAAAGCTCCAATGCCCGGAACTAAGATTCCATCACACTACGGACACTGTTTTGGTTGTGGTGATTTACATCCAACAGGCCTGCATTTAGTCGCACATGCTGGCGATGGTCAGAATTTAACTGCTGTTTTTACTGTTACCGAAAATCATCAAGGTGCTCCAGGTCTTGCCCATGGTGGTTTATTGTCACTGGCTTTCGATGAAGCACTTGGAAAGTTGATGTGGTTAATTCGTTCACCGGCTGTTACCGGTCGCCTCGAAACCGATTTCCTGCTCCCAGTTCCAATCGGAACCGAACTTCATATTTCAGCCCAAATAACCGGACAAGTAAGTCGCAAAGTTTATTGCTCGGCCGAAGGTCGCTTGGGTTCAGCAGATGGACCAGTTGCGGTGAGGGCTGCCGCACTATTTATTGTTGTGCCAATGAAGCACTTCTTAGAGCAAGCTCCAAAGGAATTTATTGAGCATGTAACTGCCCACCCAGAATTGCTTGCATTCGTTGATCCAGAATTTGATATTAATCCATGAGTGTCAAAGTCTTAGTTACTCGTCTAGATGACTCGGTGCCGCTTCCAACTTATGCCAAGCCTGGGGATGCCGGGGCAGATTTAGCCACACGAGTTGATTTTACGCTGCAACCAGGTGAGCGAGCATTGATTCCAACAGGAATATCAATTGCACTTCCAAATGGATACGTGGCATTAGTACACCCACGTTCTGGCCTTGCAATAAAGCATGGAATATCAATGGTGAACACTCCGGGAACAGTCGATGCTGCATATAGAGGTGAGTTGGCTGTAATTTTAATCAATCATGATCCAAAGGAATCAATCTCTTTTAAAAAGGGGGATCGCATCGCACAATTAGTTATTCAACAGGTGGAGCACGCTGATTTTATTGAAGTCACTTCGCTACCTGGAAGCGGCCGAGGCACAGGTGGCTTTGGATCAACTGGAAAGAGTTCTTAATGCAAGAGGAAGATAAAGCAAAAGTAGTTAATGCCCTGGGTGGGACCAAGGGCATTATCGACTCAACAATTCCATCTCTTGTTTTTCTAATTGCCTTCAACATCAACCATAACTTGCGTACTTGTCTTTATATTTCTATTGCAATAGCAGGGTTGCTTGCACTTTGGCGATTGGTACGCAAAGACACTTTGATCCATGCAATCTCAGGATTTATCGGAGTTGTATTTTGTGGCTGGTTTGCTTGGAAGACTGGATCGGCAAAGAGTTATTACGCTCCGAGCCTTTGGAAAAATACTGGCTTTGCTCTGGTCTATTTGATTTCAATTTTGGTGAAGTGGCCATTAATTGGGGTCATGCTTGGTCCAATCCTGGGAGAGAACTTTGCTTGGCGCAATGATCCAAAGCGAGCCAGGGCTTATTCGCAAGCAAGTTGGATTTGGTTTGCTCTATTTGCAATTAGATTAGCGATTCAAATTCCGCTTTATAAAGCTAATCAATTGAACGCTTTAGGCGTTGCAAATGTATTCCTTGGATTTCCACTTTATTTGGTAACACTTTGGGGGACCTGGATGGTAATTAAGTCTGTCCCAATTACTAAAACAAAGAACTAATTAGCTATAAAGCAATTCTTAAGTAAGTCTTCTGCGGCCGCTGTGGCAATAAAAATAAGTTCATCACCGGCAGAAAAAATATCATGAGCGTGTGGTGAAATTACATGACCATCTCGAACTATTGCCGCCAAGGTCGCATCTTGTGGGATTCCGATTTCTTCAACGCTCTTACCGATGCAAGTAGCGGTATCTGGCAGGGTAATTTCAACCAAACTAGCCTCACCCTTTTGAAGGGTGAACAGGCGAACTACATCGCCAACAGAAACTGCCTCTTCTACAATTGCAGAAATAATTCTTGGCGTTGAAACTGCCACATCAACACCCCAAGAGCTATCAAACATCCATTCATTTTTAGGATGATTTACCCGGGCAACAACGCGTGGAACTCCATATTCAGTCTTTGCAAGAAGCGATGCGACAAGATTTACCTTGTCATCACCGGTTGCAGCAATCAAAACTTGGCAGGTATCAAGTTTGGCGTTATCTAGTGAGGTGATTTCACAAACATCAGCCATCAGCCATTCAGCCGTTGGGACACTCTCCATTTTTAACGCTTTTGGGTCACGGTCGATCAATAAAACGTGATGGCCATTTTCCAAAAGTTCACGAGCAATTGAACGTCCTACGTTTCCAGCTCCAGCAATAGCAATTTTCATGAGTTAGGCCTCATCCGGTGATTTAGATAGCGCGAGTTCCACAGTCTTAAGTGCCTTATCGCTGACCATTACGTGAACTAGATCGCCTTCTTGCAGGACGGTGTTTTCATTTGGAATCATTCCTTCACCTAGTCTGGTGATGAATGCAACTCTGGCATCTGTAGATTCTTCAATTAAAGATACCGGTTTGCCAAACCAATCGTGATGTAAGTGGACCTCACAAAGTTGGATTACGCCACTGGCATCGCGCCATTCAGATCTTGATCCCTCTGGAGCAAGACGACGCATTATTTGATCCGTAGTCCAAAGAACAGTCGCAACAGTTGGGATGCCCAAACGTTGGTAAATTTCAGCTCGGGCTGGGTCGTAAATACGAGCAACTACGTTGGCCACTCCGTAAGTTTCGCGAGCAACTCTGGCAGCCAAAATATTTGAGTTATCGCCATTTGAAACAGCGGCAAAAGCATCAGCCTTTTCAATTCCAGCTTCAAGCAAGATATCGCGATCAAATCCAACTCCAGCGACTGTCTTTCCATTGAAATCTGCGCCTAATCGGCGAAATGCTTCCCGATTTTGGTCGATGATTGATACTGAATGGCCAGCTGCCTCTAGGTCAATAGCTAGACCCGCTCCGACGCGACCACACCCCATAATGACTACGTGCACGAAGTACAACTTACACCCATTAGGTTCATCCCATGGAATCAACCACCGATACAAGCCGCGATTTAAAGGTTGGTGATCGGGTAACGGTTGATATTGGCCCAGTGGCTCATGGAGGACACTTTGTTGCCAGACATAATGGCCAAGTTATTTTTGTCCGTCATGCGATCACCGGTGAAAAAGCTGTGGTTGAAATTACTTCAACTTCTTCAAAGCTTGCCCGTGGTGACGCAGTAGAAATCTTAAGTGCATCTAAAGATCGGGTAGTTGCCCCTTGTAAGTATTCAGTTCCTGGTGGCTGCGGTGGCTGCGATTTTCAACATGTCGAGATTAGCGCCCAGCGAGAATTGAAACGCTCAGTTATCCGTGAGCAATTTTCTAGACTTGCCAAGATGGAAATCGATTTAGATGTTATTGGAGTCGCACCCGAAGACGGCCTTTATTGGCGCACTCGCATGGATTTCTCAATTGGAAAAAATGGTAAGCCAGGACTTTTTTCCTCTAGAAGTAATGAAATTACCGAAATAGATAAATGTTTAATTGCAATTGAAGCCATAAACGAATCTGAGATTTTTACACGTACTTGGAAAGGTGAGGATCGCCTGGAATTGAGTGTTTCTAATTCTGGTGAGCGAAATTTGACCAGAGGTGGCCGCTCACTTGCCGGGCCGACTCAATTGCACGAAGTTGTAGGCGAACATACCTACACAATTTCACCTTCTTCCTTCTGGCAGGCTCATAAGAATGCTCCAGCAACTTTAGTTAAGTTGGCGTTGGATTTGATGGCACTACGTCCTGGTGATCACGCTTGTGATCTTTATGGAGGTGTCGGTTTATTCACAGCGCCTATGGCTGAAGATGTTGGCGATATTGGCCGGGTACATCTAATTGAATCCAGTCACCGCGCAACCCAAGATGCGTTAAAGATTTTCGACAAGGCAAAGAATGTTCAGATTCACTCAGGAAGAGTTGAACAAAAATTACCTTTGGTAAAACGTGCAGATGTAATTTTGTTAGACCCACCACGCACCGGTGCAGGGGAGATGGTTGTTAAAGAGATGCTGGCTAAAAAGCCACGGACCATTGTCTATATTTCTTGCGATCCAGCTTCTCTGGCCCGAGATGCCAAGAGCCTTGAGGCGGGTGGATATCACCTAGATCACATCGTTGGATTCGATCTCTTCCCAATGACCCACCACATCGAATGTGTAGCAAGGTTCACTCGAGACTAAGATAGCGGCTGTGAGTAAGAATTCATTTGACGCCAAGGCCACCTTAGAAGTTGCTGGAACCAAGTATGAGATTTTTGATATCTCCAAACTTCCTGCAGCTAACTCCCTTCCATTTAGCCTAAAAGTTCTCCTAGAAAACTTACTTCGTACTGAAGATGGGGCAAATATAACTGCAGCTCAAATTACTGCTTTGGCTAATTGGAATCCAGATTCTGAACCAGATACTGAAATTCAATTCACTCCTGCAAGAGTGATCATGCAAGACTTCACTGGAGTTCCTTGTGTCGTGGATTTAGCAACCATGCGTGAAGCTATCGTGGACCTAGGCGGAGATCCCTCGAAAGTAAATCCACTTGCGCCAGCAGAATTAGTTATTGATCACTCTGTAATTGCTGACAAGTTCGGCACTAAGACTTCTTTTGAAGAGAACACTGACATTGAATACGAACGCAACCAAGAGCGATATCGCTTTTTGCGTTGGGGGCAGAGTGCCTTTGATGAGTTCAAGGTAGTTCCACCGGGAACCGGAATTGTTCACCAAGTAAATATTGAATATCTGGCTCGAGTTGTAATGACTCGCACAGTTGATGGAGCTCTTCGTGCCTATCCAGATACTGTCGTTGGAACCGATTCTCACACAACGATGGTCAATGGACTTGGCGTCCTTGGCTGGGGCGTAGGGGGAATCGAAGCTGAAGCTGCGCTACTTGGCCAACCAGTTTCAATGCTAATTCCTAGGGTTGTTGGATTTAAATTAAATGGTCAACTTCCAGTTGGCACCACCGCAACTGACTTGGTACTCACTATTACCGAAATGCTTCGTAAGCACGGAGTAGTTGGAAAGTTTGTTGAGTTCTACGGCCCTGGAGTAAGTGCGCTGCCTATGGCTAACCGCACAACAATTGGAAACATGTCACCTGAATATGGTTCAACATGTGCGATCTTCCCAATTGATGAAGAAACTATTCGCTACCTTTCACTTACTGGCAGAAGCGCTGATCAACTTGCACTTGTCGAGCAATATGCCAAGAAGGTTGGTCTGTGGCACAACCCTGAGATCTCCCCTCGCTTCTCAGAAAACTTAGAACTAGAACTTTCAACCATTGTTCCTTCTATCGCAGGACCAAAACGCCCACAAGATAGAATCTCACTTAGTGATGCAAAAAAGTCTTATGAGAAGGTAAGTCCAAGTTACTTCTCAGATAAAACTTCAAATGCGAGCATTCCAGTATCAGTCAATGGAAATTCAACTACTGTGCAAAATGGCGCAGTTGTTATCGCCTCAATTACTTCTTGTACTAATACTTCAAACCCAAGTGTCATGATTGGCGCAGCATTACTTGCAAAGAAGGCAGTAGAAAAAGGACTTAAGAGCAAGCCATGGGTTAAGACCACCCTGGCGCCAGGTTCTAAAGTTGTAACCGATTATTACGACAAGGCCGGTCTGACCACCTATATGGAGGCGCTGGGCTTTAACTTGGTTGGCTATGGGTGCGTTACTTGCATTGGTAACTCAGGCCCACTTCCAATTGAAATTAGCAAAGCTATTAATGAAAATGATCTTGCAGTTTCTGCAGTCTTATCTGGAAACCGTAACTTTGAGGGACGTATTAGTCCAGATGTGAAGATGAATTACTTGGCTTCTCCGCCATTAGTAGTTGCCTATGCATTAGCTGGCACCATGAACCATGATTTTGACTCAGATCCAATCGGTAAAGATCAAAGTGGAAAAGATGTATTTTTAGCCGATATCTGGCCAAGTGCTGCAGAAATTCAAAGCGTCATTGATTCCTCAATTTCTTCTGAGATGTTTACCAAGGATTACGCAAGTGTCTTTGAAGGAGATCACCGTTGGAAGTCACTTGCTACCCCAACAGGCAAAACTTTCGAATGGGATGCTAAATCAACGTATGTAAGAAAGCCTCCTTATTTTGAAGGCATGCCTAGAAATCCAAAGCCAGTAACTGATATTGCAAATGCAAGAGTTTTGGCAATTCTCGGCGATTCTGTAACTACTGATCACATTTCACCGGCGGGAAATATCAAGGCAGATTCACCTGCTGGCAAGTATTTAGCCGATCATGGAATTGAGCGAGCTGATTTCAATTCTTATGGCTCTCGTCGCGGAAATCACGAAGTTATGATTCGTGGAACCTTCGCCAATATTCGCTTGAAGAATTTATTACTAAACGGAGTTGAAGGTGGTTTTACCCGAAACTTCTTAAGTAATGGCGAGCAATCAACAATTTATGATGCATCAATGGCATATCAATTGGCTAACGTTGCGTTAGTTATACTTGCTGGAAAAGAATATGGCTCCGGATCTTCGCGCGACTGGGCAGCAAAGGGAACGGCATTACTTGGAGTCAAAGCAGTTATTGCCGAGAGCTTTGAACGTATTCACCGCTCCAACTTAATTGGTATGGGTGTACTTCCATTGCAATTTGAACCTGGTAGTAACGCCCAAAGCTTGGGATTCACAGGTGAAGAGGTCTTCTCGATAACTGGAATCGAAGAACTAAATTCGGGCTCAACCCCCAAGAAGGTCAAGGTCGTGGCCGGGGAAAAGAGCTTCAATGCGATCGTGAGAATTGATACTCCAGGTGAAGCCGACTACTTCCGCCATGGTGGAATCATGCAATATGTTCTGCGTTCACTTCTTGGCTAAGGTCTTAGTCAGATAAGATAAGGCGATAATGTCGAAACGTTTGGAAGACTTCACTGGTCCTAGTGACCTGGCTAAGTATTCCTATTCTGAATTGGATGAAGTAGCCCAAGAAATTCGAGATTTTTTAATTGCAAAGGTTTCTAAAACTGGTGGACATTTAGGTCCAAATCTCGGGGTAGTCGAGCTAACTATGGCGATCCATCGAGTCTTCCAATCTCCTAAAGATGTAATTGTCTTTGATACCGGGCATCAAAGTTATGTTCATAAGATTTTGACTGGCAGAGCTAAGGGTTTTGATAAGTTACGTCAGCGTGGAGGAGTGGCTGGTTACCCAAATCGTGTCGAAAGTGAACACGACGTAATTGAAAATTCTCATGCCTCAACCGCACTTTCTTGGTCAGATGGCATTGCAAGAGCTTTCCAAATCCAGGGTGAAAAGAAGCGAACCGTTGTTTGCGTAGTAGGCGATGGAGCATTAACTGGTGGCATGGCCTGGGAAGCGCTCAATAACATAGCTTCAAATGATGATCTTCGTTTGGTAATAGTTGTAAACGATAATGAGCGATCATATTCGCCAACTATTGGCGGCTTGGCCACTTATTTATCAACCCTTCGAACTACCAGTGGTTATGAAAAGTTTTTGGACTGGGGCAAGGGAGTTCTTGAAAAGACACCAGTTCTCGGTCAACCAATTTATGAAACTTTGCATGGCGTTAAAAAGGGCTTAAAAGACATTGTCGCCCCACAAGGAATGTTTGAAGATTTAGGTCTTAAGTACTTTGGCCCAGTAAATGGCCATGACATCGAAGAACTAGAACATTCACTTGAGCAAGCTAAGAATTTTGGTCAACCGGTAATTGTTCATGTGATTACCGAAAAGGGTCGTGGCTATGGCCCAGCTATCAATGACGAGGCTGAGAAATTCCATGCTGTTGGTGTGGTTGATCCAGAAACTGGAAAGCCAGTAAAGAAGTCAGAGCCAAATTGGACATCAGTTTTCTCGGATGAAATCGCTGCAATTGGCGCTGAACGCGAGGATGTCGTGGCAATAACTGCTGCGATGCTTGGACCAACTGGCCTTGAGAAATTTCAGAAACTATTTCCTAAACGAACAATTGACGTTGGCATCGCCGAACAACATGCAACTACGGCAGCGGCAGGAATGGCCTTTGCTGGCCTTCATCCAGTAATAGCGCTTTATTCAACATTTCTAAATCGCGCTTTCGATCAATTGTTATTAGATGTGGCACTTCATAAGGCGGGAGTGACCTTTGTATTGGATCGCGCTGGTATTACTGGTGATGATGGGCCATCACACCATGGAATTTGGGATCTAGCTATTGGTGGAATTGTTCCAACTCTTCGAGTTGCAGCCCCGAGAGATGGCGCCAGGTTAAAGGAAACTCTGCGTGAAGCCATAGATGTTAGTGACGCCCCAACCTTAATTAGATTTCCCAAGGGAGCTGTTGGTCAAGATATTCCAGCCTTTGAACGTCGCGATGGAATTGACGTTTTATATCGCGGAGAGAGCGCGGATGTGCTTCTAGTAAGTGTTGGTTGTATGGCTGCGATGAGCGTTGAAGCAGCTGCCCAGGCATATCGCGAGGGTGTTGGCGTAACAGTTATTGATCTGCGTTGGGTAAAGCCAATTGCTTTAAGTTTACTAACCATGGCACGTCGATATAAGAGCGTTGTAGTTATCGAAGATGGAATTAGACATGGTGGAATTGCCAGCACAATTTCTGAACTGTTTAGAGATAATGATCTACAAGTTCCAATTCATTCGATTGGAATTCCACTTGAATTTATCCAGCATTCAAAGCGGGGAGAGATTCTTAGCGATCTTGGAATTTCTGTTCACAACATCACCCAGCAACTTGTGACTTGGAGCAGTCAGCTAAAGGATGATTTTATTTTGGAAGCGAAGCAACTCCCGGTGGATGAAAACGAGATCCGCAAACCTGCTCACTAATTCCTTCGCGATCTAAGTAAGGCAAGATGCCACCTAAGTGAAGTGGCCACCCGCATCCAAGTAACATGCACAAATCAATTTCGGCTGCTGTGGCAACGACACCTTCATCTAGCATCATTCGAGCTTCCAAAGCTAAGGCCGTTAGCGCCCGAACTCTTACTTGCTCGGTTGTAGAGGCGCTAGTTCCTTGTTTTAGTAGTGCTAAGGCAGCTGGATTTGGTGATGACTTACCGCTCTCATCTTTGAGATAGAAAGTTTTTACCCCTTGGCTAACAAAGGCTTGCATAGTGGGGGAGATCTTGTAACGCTCGCCGAGGTTGGCATTTAGTGTCGTAGCAACATGAAGTGCAACACCTGGGCCAACGAGACCTAAAAGCTCAAGTGATGTCATTGGCAAACCAAGTGGTTTCATAGCCGCATCTGCCACTTCTGGTGAAGTTCCTTCATCAATCGCATCGGTAATCTCGCCCATAAACCTGGTTAGTAGGCGATTAACGACAAAAGCCGGAGAGTCTTTAACTATGACCATCGTCTTCTTAAGTTCTTTGCCAACCGCTACAGCCGTTGCCGTGGTTTGATCATCGGTTGCTGGCGTTCGGGCAATTTCTAGAAGTGGCATCACTGCAACCGGGTTAAAGAAGTGAAAGCCAATTACTCGCTCTGGGTTTGCAAGTCCATCAGACATCTTGGTGACCGAGAGAGATGAAGTGTTGGTTGCCAATATACATTCTGGTGAAACGATTGATTCTAGTTCTTTAAAAAGTTTCTTCTTTAGTTCAAGTTCTTCAAAAATTGCTTCAATCACAAAGTTTGCATCGGCAAATATTGCCTTATCTGTAGATCCCGTAATTAAGGCAGAAAGGCGCATCGCCGTCTCTGGGCTCATCCGTTTCTTCTCAACAAGCTTGGTTAGCTCACCCTTGATGTAAGTAAGACCTTTATCAACTCGCTCTTGATCAAGATCAGTAATAACAACTGGGCACTTCAAATTACGCAACATAAGCAGGGCGAGTTGGGATGCCATTAGACCTGCGCCCACCACTCCTACCTTTGTGACTTTGCGAGCAAGTGCTGGCTTAGGAGCTCCCTCAACTTTCTTGCGCTTTTTTTGAATTAAATTAAAGGCATAAAGGGAAGCACGAAGTGGATCGCTCATAGTTAATTGGGCTAGTGCGGCATCCTCAGCGTCAAAACCAGCACTAAAAGTATTTGTCTTGGCTGCGCTAATTAATTCAAGTGCTTTTAGTGGGGCCGCTACTTCGCCTCCGCCATACTTTTTTGCAATTGCAGCTCGGCCGGTAGCCAAGGCCTTCTCCCATCTCGCATCATCACCTGTGTGATCTGCTCGTTCAATCTTTTTCTCACCTTTTAACACTTGAGCTACAAAACGAATGGAATTTTCTAGAAAATCTGCTGGTTCAAATACTGCGTCGGTAACACCAAGGGCTAGAGCTTCTTTGGATTTCATCATGGTGTTGTTATTTAGCGCATTTAGGATTATTACTTGGACAGCATTTTCTGGTCCAATTAGTTTTGGCAAAATCGTTGCCCCGCCCCAACCTGGCACAAGTCCGAGGAAGCATTCTGGAAGCGCGCTAAAGGTGGTTGTGGCCATGGTTCGATAATTACAATGAAGTCCAACTTCTAGTCCACCGCCAAGTGCCAAACCATTGATGAAGGCAAATGTTGGCTTCTTAGATTCACCTAACCTGCGAAACACATCATGACCAAGCTTTCCAATGGCTAGCGCTTGAGATTTTTGAGTTAGAAATGCCAAAGCGGAGAGATCCGCGCCAGCTGCAAAAATAAATGGCTTGCCGGTAATTGCAATTGCAATACTTGAACTTGCTTGCGCCGCAGTAATCGCGTCATTTAATGAAGCTAAAGATTTCCCACCAAAAGTATTTGGCCGATTGTGATCCATGCCGTTATCTAAAGTAATAAGGGAAAGGCTTGCCGAAATACCAAAAAGTGAGAGGTCCACTTCCCGTAGTAAGGCGTGGGTGATGACTTCTTCTGGAGCGCCTTCTGGCAACAAGATTTCAGTCATGGCTAAGCGCCCTTCTTGTAATGTGGGTTTTGCCAAATAACTGTGCCACCCATACCAAGACCAATACACATTGAGGTTAAGCCGTATTCAACTTCTGGATGTTCTTCAAATGAGCGAGCCAGATTTAACATTAAGCGAATCCCAGATGATGCAAGGGGATGACCAACTGCAATCGCACCGCCAAATGGATTAACTCGCTTATCATCATCGGCAATGCCAAAGTGATCTAAAAAGGCGAGTACTTGGATTGCAAATGCTTCATTGATTTCAAATAGCCCGATATCTTCTATTTTAAGCCCCGCTTTTGTTAGCGCTTTGATCGTGGCTGGTACTGGCCCATAACCCATAATCTCTGGCTCAACTCCGGCAAATGCAAAAGAAACTAACTTTGCTTTGATGCCAAGACCCAATTCATTTGCCTTTTCTTCCCTGGCTAAAATTGCCGCAGTCGCACCATCATTTAACCCTGAGGCATTACCGGCAGTAACTCGCCCTTGTGGTCTAAATGGTGTCTTAAGTCCGGCTAGTCCTTCTAAAGTTGTTTGGGGACGTGGTGCTTCATCGACTGTTGCAAGTCCATAACCAAATTCAACTGAACGAACCGCAACTGGAATTAAATCGCGTTGTATTTTATTTGCTTCATAAGCTGCAGCAGTCTTAACTTGTGAGGCGAGCGCATATTTATCAGCCCGCTCCTTAGTTAGATGTGGAAATTTGTCATGCAGTCTTTCAGCCGTCGCGCCCATGGCAAGTGCATCTTGATCAACTAATTTCTCAGCCAAATATCTTGGATTTGGATCCATCAAATCACCCATTGGATGATTTCCCATATGTTCAACACCGCCAGCAATTGCTAAGTCATATTGGCCACTAGCAATAGCTCCGGCAAGTGTGGTTACTGCCGTCATAGCGCCAGCACACCAGCGATCAACTGAATAACCAGGAACCGTATTTGGTATTCCAGCAAGAAGGGAGGCGCTTCGACCAATATTCATTCCTTGATCACCGATTTGGGAGGCCGCAGCAATTGCTACATCATCAATACTTTTAGGATCTACTTTTGGATTGCGCTCTAATAATCCGCGTAATACGCGAACCATGATGTCATCGGCGCGAGTTCCCATATAGAGCGAGCCGGCTTTACCAAAGGGGGATCTAACTGCATCAACTAGGACTACACGTGAACTCATGTCGGCAAGGTTACTCGCCAGTAAGTTAAATTGGAACTCTTAGGCGTTCACAGTTTGCACCGGCAGGGCCTTATTGGTGGCCGGACGCAGATAAAGGCGAAGGGTGGTGGCTAGGAAAATGGCCCAGATGGCTAATTCAAGCCAGGTCACTGATGTGCCAAGTCCGATAGTTCCATCTAGAACTGTTGAGATCGCACTATGGGCCCCACTCCATTTCCAAGCAAAGGCATTTGCGCCAGGAAGTGCGCCAAATTTTTGAAATTCATTTACCCCATGGCAAAGCACGCCAGCTGCAATAACTAGCAAGATCGATCCGGTGACGGTGAAGAATTTACCTAAGTTAATTTTCACACTTCGGCGATAGACCGCAACGCCCAAAATAACGGCGGTAGCAATGCCTAGGATTAATCCGATTGATGGAGCTGAATCTTTAGAGACAGTTTTAAAGTTTGTAAATACAAAGAGCGCAGTTTCTAAGCCTTCTCTAGCCACTGCAAAATAAGCAGCTAAAACCAAGGCAATTTTGCCCATTGGCAGGGCGTGATCCATTTTTCCATGAAGTTCATTCTTAAGTCCGCGGGCATTGTTCTTCATCCAAAAGACCATGAAAGTCACAAGGACAACGGCGGCTACTGAAGTAGTACCGGAAAATATTTCTTCACCACGTACTGAAAGTTGGGTTGAGGTAAAGGTAAGAAATGCACCAAAAATAAGGCTGGTACTTATTGCAATTGCCACACCGGTCCAAAGCAGGGCCAAGGCTGATTTGCGATTAGCTCGATGCAGGTAAGCAACCAAGATGCCGATAATCAATGCGGCTTCCATGCCCTCTCGAAGGGCGATTAGATAGGTGCTCAACACCCTGTAACTCTAAGGCTTGGGGATTGAATTAAGCAACTCTACTGTTGCGTAATTAGTCACTTTCTGGCTCATCCGGTGTACTAGCAGGCGCCACAAGTGGCTCGCGCTGGGCCAAGGCTTGGATTAGAACCGGGGTAATTAGCTTTAGCTGCCAAGGGCGCACCCCAAGGGCCAAAAGGCTCTGATCGATAAATTGCGGGTATTGCTCCATCGAGGCCGGGGGCTCGCTCCAACAAAGTCGCCTAAGTGGCTCAGGTGAAATCAGGTTTTCAGTTGGCATTGCATACTCCTCGGCCACCTGGCTAACGCCAGCCCTGGCATGAGTAATGCGGGCATAACCAAGGGGATTTCGCTGCTCCCAGATTTTAACTGGCGGCAGGGCCGTTGAAGGCACGCGCACTTCAGGTAATTCTTCAGTGGAAAGCTCAAGGGCGTTAGTAAAAATCTCATACCAGCTCTCATAGGGACCATCTTTTAGCCGAGAGCGCTTAGAGATAATCTTCTTGAAATCTCCCAAGCCACTCGGGCGTTTAGTAGCGATCTCGACCAAAGTTTCATCGTTAAATACCCGCCCAGGGGCAAGATCTATTTCACGGGCATATAAATCTCTAGCACTCCAAAGCTCTCGAATGATCGCCAAGCTATGACGATCTTTTACCTTGTGCATTCCAGAGGTGCGCCGCCATGGATCTTGGCGCGGGGGGTTTGGCGGGGTGGCCAAAATGGCTGCGAAATCTTGCATTGCCCAATTCAATTTGCCTTGTTCTAGAAGAAGCTGGGCGACTTCATTTCGTAATTCAATTAGAAGTTCCACGTCAAGGGCTGCGTAGTTAAGCCACTCGGGACGAAGTGGGCGAAGGGACCAGTCCACCGCGCTATGTTCTTTAGCTAATGAAATATCAAGTAATTCTTCGGTTAGTGGGCCAAGGCCTACGCGCTCGCAACCGGCAATGCGAGCACCTAATTCAGTATCAAAAATAAGTTTTGGCCAGATGCCCACTTCTCGTAAACATGCTAAGTCTTGAGTACTTGCATGGATGATCCACTCTTCATCACCAACCTCATCGCTTAGCTTTTTCCAAAGGGGAGTAGGGCCAACTGCAACTGGATCAATTAGGTGTAGTCCACCATCCTGGCGTTTTATTTGTATTAAGTAGGCCCGCGCTGAATATTTATATCCCGAAGCGCGTTCAGCATCGATCGCAATTGGACCACTTCCAGAGAGAATTTCCTCTATTACTTTTTCTAGTGCTGATTCATTTCCAATTAATTCTGGCAACCCATTTGCGGGCGAAGTTAGTGGCTCGGCCATAAGTTAGATTGCAGATTTACTGCGGCCAAGCTGAGTGACACCTTGTGGGATTGGTGCCAAGCCGGCCGAGATTTCCAATAATTCAACCCAAGCTAAAACGTGTTTAGCAATGTCGTTACCGTTAGTCGGAGTCCAAGAAGCGCGCACTTCTAACTCGCTATCTTCATCTCTGTTTTCTAAAGTTCCATAAGAAGCACTTGCCACGCGAGTTACAGTTCCACTCGGTGCCACAAAGTCACAATCATTGCGCTTTAGTGATTCCATTAACCAAGTCCAACCTACGTCACAAAGCAATGGATCTGATGCCATCTCGGTATCGATAGCAGCTCTAACAAATGTGACACAGCGGAAATTGCCAGACCAACCTTCTTGACCCTTTGGATCATGGAGGAGAACAAAACGTCCGGTTGCAGCGTCTTCTAAAACATCAGCAGTCATGGCATAGGCAAAGGGGGCGAGTTTTTGTGGGGCAGGCACTGGCTCTAGCAAGATTTCATTGCGAACTTTAAGCGCACTGATATCGGCAAGGATTTGCTCAAAACTCATCTCGCGCATTAGTAAATGGTAAGGCTGATTAATGCTCAAGACAGGAAGGCGCGAGGGGGCAATGGGATAACCTGTGCCATGTGGCTTCGTTATTAGCGCTTTTGTCTAGTGTTTTGTGGGGAAGCTCGGATTTCTTTGGTGGAAATTTAAGCAAACGTTATAAAGCATTTGCAGTCACCGGGGTTTCACAAGCCATTGGATTAGTCACCGCGCTAGTGCTGGTGATATCAACTGGTGAATTTAGTGCTCCGAATCTTTCGTGGAGCGGTTATTTTCTTCCCGGAGTTTGTGCCGGAGTTCTTGGTTTTGCGGGGTTAATTTCACTTTATGCTGGACTTGCAACCGGACGAATGGGAGTTGTCTCACCCATTAGCTCTTTGAGCACATTGATCCCATTAGGCGTTGCCTTAATAGGTGGTGAGCGTCCTAAGTCCCTACAAATTATTGGAATCACAATCGCACTTATTGGCGGCTTTTGCGCAACCGGGCCAGATATTGCCCAAGGTTTACCGATCAAGCCACTTCTTTATGGAATGGGGGCGGCCTTTGGTTTTGGAACAGCCCTTAGCTTTATGGCCCAAGGGTCTAAGACAAGTGCGCTTTTAACTATGACTTCAATGCGCGTGGCAACAGTTTCGATTTGCCTGATCATCGCGCTTAGATTTAGAACCATTGGAGGTTTTAAGATTGGTAACCTGCCAGTTTTAATCTTTATCGGAGTAACTGACTTTATGGCTAATTATCTTCTTGGGATTGCAACAACCAAAGGTTTAGTTTCTGTTGCCATGGTGCTTGGCTCACTTTTTCCAATAGTTACCGCAATTCTTGCTTTTAGATTCTTGCATGAGCGCCTTCACAAAATTCAGTACTTGGGAATCTTGTTAGCAGTTGGCGGAGTTGGCCTTATCTCTCTCGCCTAAAGTGAAGGAATAAATCACCAGATACTTCTTCACGCGATATCTCATCAAATCCTTCGGTAATTTTTCGCAGGCTTACTTGATTTTCACCACTGGAAATACTGGTCTGGGTAATAAAAAGTTCATCGATAACATCGCCATCGAGCAATTCTTGAACTAGCTCTGGTCCGCCTTCGACCAAGATTTCTTCACCAAATTCATCCTGGATGCGCATCACCGCTTCTAGTGGCGAGATGTTCCATACGATGGCTAACGGATTATTTCTAACATCTTTTGGGATCTGATTGGTTGCACTCACGATAACAAGTTGTACTGGGGTTGTGGCATAGGGTTCAGTGCGAGCTGTGTTTCCACCGATTAAAATCGCTGAGATATTTTCGCGAAGCTTGTGAAAGCGCGCACGATCAGCCGCAGAACTTAATTCTTTGGAGCTTCCGTTTTTTGTGGTGGCGCCATCACTACCGATAACTAGATTTGCTTTGATTGCCACGGTCTAAAGGTAGTGTTGAACTGATGGGTGAGATAACCCATAAACAAGCGGGATTTAAGTGGTGGGACTTGAGAATATCTAGTTATTTGCGCTGAGATTGGCTTGCCAAATGCCCCCTTTGTTACCCTTCCATGATGAATTCGCGCAGAGTGGCACTTTCACTGACTTTGCTGACGCTACTTACCGGCCTGCTTCCAGTTTCGGCTTTTGCTGCGCCAAATCTGCAGGACGTGCGCGACAAAGTTCGCATCTTGCAACAAGATGCCTCTGCTGCAGCTGAAGCGGCGCAACAAGCCCAAGTGGACTTGAATAACTTAAACCGCACATTAGTAACGGTCCAAAGGCAAGCAGCAGCCGAAGCTCAAACTGTTTCTGCTTTCCAAAATTCTCTTGGGGCAATCGCTAGAGAGCAATACAAGACTGGCGGAATGAGCCAGAGCATGGAACTTATTTTTTCATCCGACCCGAAGCTTTTTCTTTCAGCCGCTGGATCTCTAGAGTCAGTAACCAAGCGACAATCACTACAACTTCGTCGTTATAGCGTGGCCAAGCAACGGTTAAATGCCACCACTCTTACCGTTAATGACAAAGTTGCCCTTGCCACAAAGGCACAGGCTAGATACGAGGCTCAGAAGAAGTCAGCAAATGACAAATTAGATCAAGCTCAAAAACTTCTCGCTACACTTACTAAGGCAGAGCGCGAACGGTTGGCGAAGTTGGAAAATGATCAAGAAAACGCAGATCAAGCTTCCTCACTTGCTGAAGCAGCAAAACTAAATTTGGGTTCTGGTCGTGGGGCAATCGCACTTCGATTTGCTTTAAAGCAAATCGGTGATCGATATGTCTTTGGGGCTGCGGGGATGACTTACTGGGATTGCAGTGGATTAACAATGCGCGCCTTTGCAACTGCCGGAGTTTCACTTCCACATTCAGCTGCAGCACAGATGGGATACGGCAAGAAAGTCGACTACGATAAATTAAAACCTGGAGATTTAGTTTTCTTTGGTCGTCGTAGGTATGTATCCCACGTCGGTATTTATTTGGGCAATGGTCGCATGGTCGATGCACCACACTCAGGTTCACGCGTGAAGATTGAGGGCTTTGGAAGATCTTTTGGTAGTGAGGTTTTCTATGGCGCCCGCCGCATCTGACAAACGATCGATACTTTTAGTCACCAATGATCTAGGCCCAAGGGCAGGTGGCATTGAAACATTCATTTTAGGTTTATTAGCTGAGCTACCCGGCAAAGATATTGTCCTCTACACCTCAAGCCAATTAGGTGATCGGGCGTTTGATCAGGAACTTTTAGAGCGACTTGGCGTAGTTGTAATTCGTGATCCAAGCAAAGTCCTGCTGCCAACTCCCAGAGTGGTTCGAGGCGTTAAAAAAGTGATGGCCAAATATCAAAGTGAAGTGATTTGGTTTGGCGCAGCAGCACCACTTGCATTTATGTCACCTGCTCTAAGGAGAGCCGGAGCAAAAAAGATTGTTGCGATAAGCCATGGCCATGAAGTTTGGTGGTCGAAAGTATTCCCTTTTAATCTGGCAATGCGCCGGATTGGAAATAGCGTAGATGTCTTAACTTATCTAGGTTCCTTCACCAGAGATGCGATGGTGCAAGCAGTTGGCAAGAAAGTTGATCTAGTTCAAATCGCACCTGGAATTTCAATTGATCATTTTCAGCCCGGTCCAAAACCTACCGATTTAGTTGCTAAATATGATCTGGCTGGAAAGCCGACCTTAGTTTGTGTTGGAAGATTAGTTCACCGTAAAGGTCAAGATAAATTAATCGAAGCTTTGCCTGAAATAATTAACCAAGTACCTAATGTAAGACTCTTATTAATTGGAACTGGTCCATATCTAAAACACCTTCAAGATCTGGTAGTAAAGCATCAAGTAAAAGAGAATGTAATATTTATTGGAAGACTTACTTACGATGAGCTACCAAGACATTTATTGCTTGGTGATGTTTTCGCAATGCCATCTCGCTCAAGATTTTTTGGATTAGAGGTTGAGGGCTTAGGAATTGTTTACTTGGAAGCAAGTGCTTGCGGTATTCCAGTAATTGCAGGAAATTCAGGTGGCGCCCCTGATGCGGTTAAAGTTGGACAGACTGGCTATGTCGTGGATGGCACCAATCCAAAGGAAATCGCCGAGATTGCGATTAAGTTATTAACCCAGCCAGTTTTAGCAAAACAACTAGGCGCTCATGGCCGAGAGTGGGCAGTTTCCCAGTGGAGTTGGAAAATCTGGTCGCGCAAGTTTGCTGATCTACTAGCGCTTTAATAATCCGACTTCTAAAGCAACCGCGATAGCTTGCGTTCGGTTATTGACCTCTAGCTTGCGGTAAAGAGAAGCTGTATGGGTTTTAATAGTTGCTTCGGTTAGAAACAAAGATGTTGCCATTAATTTGGAGCTAAGTCCATTTGGTAAAAGTCGCAGAATCTCTAACTCTCTTTTAGTTAACTCATAGGAAGCCGCAGTTCTGCGCGCACTTGCCTCTAGGAAAGTTTTAGGAAATGCCAAGACTTCAGCTAGAGCGCTTTTAATCTTTTGACTTAAACCATCGTCAGGAAAGGTTTCCACTTGTCTTTGACAGATCCCAATCAACTCACGAATAGCAATTGAAAATATTGGGGCGCCCTTTGCTTGGGTGGCAATAACCTCTTCGCGCAACAGATCGACTAGCTTTCCTAAACCTTCTTGAAGAGACCTAGCCGAGCTGCGCAGGGTGGGACCAACCTGCTCATCACCAATTAGTGAATCAATCTCATATGAAATTTGGGCTAATTGATCTGAGAGTTCATCATGCAACTCTCTGATTAGATTCACGAAAATAGAGCTTGAATCTCGGCTGCAAACTCCTTGGCAACCACATGGCGCTTTACTGACATTTTTGCCGTCAATTGCCCACCTGCAATTGTGAAATCCGTTGGCAGGATTTCAAACTTACGGATTGACTCTGCGCGGCTTACCGCTTTATTGGCATCATCAACGGCAGTTTGAATAACGGCAATTAGATCGGGATCATGGGTTAAATCTGCAATCCCAGTAGCTGTCTTCTTGTTCGCCACAATCCAACTCTTAATGGCATCTGGGTCAATTGTGATAAGTGCAGCAATAAATGGTTGATTATCGCCAACTACCAAACATTGGCTTACTAATGGATGGGCTCTAACGCGATCTTCCAAGACTGCAGGTGCCACGTTCTTTCCGCCCGAAGTAACAATCAATTCCTTTTTGCGTCCAGTAATGGATAAGAAGCCATCACTATCAATTGCGCCTAGGTCGCCACTTCTAAAGTAGCCATCAGCGGTAAAGCTTTCACCATTTGCTGTGTCATTTTGCCAGTAGCCATTCATAACGATGGCGCCCTTAATTAGGACTTCACCGTCTTGGGCAATCTTCACAGTTGTTCCAGGAAGTGGTCTACCAACCGAGCCAACCTTTTGCGCAGTTGTTAAATTCAACGTTGCACCGGCAGTAGTTTCTGTAAGGCCATAACCCTCAAGGATGTTTACACCAGCGCCGCGATAGAAGTGACCAAGGCGAGCACCCAGCGGAGCACCACCAGAAATTGCAGCTTCAACTCGGCCACCAAGGCCGGTGCGAATCTTTGAATAAACCAATTTATCAAAGACAGTGTGCTTAATTTTCAAGCTAATGCCAACCTTATTGCTATCCAAGCCTTGGCTATATGCAATGGCAACTTCCGCTGCTTTCCTAAAGATGTTTCCTTTTCCTGCAGCATCTGCTCTAGCTTCAGCGCCATTAAAGATTTTTTCAAAAATGCGCGGAACAGCTAGAACGAAAGTAGGTTTAAAGGAGGCTAAATCAATTGGCAAACGAGTGATATCACCACAATGTGCCATATGAAGCCCGGCAGTAATTGCTCCAACTTGAATCATGCGACCAAAGACGTGAGCCACTGGCAGGAATAGCAGAGTTGATCCACCTGGCTTTAGGAATAGATCACTTGCACCTTGAACCACATTTCCACACTCAGACAAGAAGTTTCCGTGAGTTAGTTGAACACCTTTTGGTTTTCCAGTTGTTCCAGAGGTGTAGATCAATGTGGCTAGTGATGAAGGTGTTAATGAATTTTTACGACGTTCTATTTCTGCGTCTTCTATATCCTTGCCACCATCGCCAAGATGGGTAAGGGCGCCATCGGTAATAGTCCAAACTGATTTCACTATTGACGTCAGCGCTGGCTGGGCAATCTCTCGAAGCTGTGGTGTCTCAACAATTAGTCCTACTGCGCCGGAATCTTCTAAAATCCATTGCACCTGCTCAGTACTTGAAGTTTCATAAATTGGCACAGTAACTGCGCCAGCAAACCAAATTGCAAAATCTAGGACGGTCCATTCATAGCGAGTTTTGGCCATGAGCCCAACACGATCTCCGATATTTACGCCAGCTGCAACAAAACCTTTTGCCGCACTTCGAACTTCGGATTCAAACTCGGCTGCGCTAACTGGCTGCCAACCTTCGCCAAGTGGGCGAGAAAGAATAATTCGGTTCGGTTCAGACTTGGTTCTAGAAGTAACTAAATCAGTTAGATTCCCAGAGGTCGCAGGTGGGACGATGGCTGGCACGCTGTATTGATCCATAGCCGAACGCTAGTGCGCAGAGTGGGTATTTTTCTAGACCTTAGGCGGTAACCTTGCACTTATGAGCGATATTTCTAAGAATTCCATCGAGATCCAAGCCAGCGCCGAAGATGTTCGCGCCGTCCTTTTCGATATTGAGAAGTACCCAACCTGGTCCAAGGCGATCACCTCAGTAGCAGTTGAGGCTAAGGACTCACAAGCAAGAGCCACCAAAGTCAAAGTTGGCGTAAACGCCGGAGTGGTTAAAGATAATGTTGTTTTAGATTATGACTGGAGTAAAGCGCCAGATGAAGTTTCATTCACATTTGATGATGCTGATCTTTTGACCGATATGTTTGGCACTTTCTCTATTAAAGATAATGGTGATGAAACAACAACCGTCTCTTATGAACTTACCGTGGCACTTTCTATGCCCGTGCCTGCGATGATGCGTCAAAAGCAAGAGCGAACAACCATTGATTTAACTTTGGCCCAGCTCAAGGAAAAAGTAGAGGCTTAGATTCTTGCCAAGTTCTAACCTGTATATCGGTGTTGACGTTGGGGGCACAAAAGTCCTGGGCGGAGTAGTTGATGAATCTGGAAAGATTCTAAAGACACTTCGCAATGACACACCTAAAAACGGTGGCGCTGAACTAAATAAAGTAGTTGCAGATGTAGTTCTAGAACTCCATAAGGAATTTGCGGCCAGTGGGGTTTGTATTACTGCTCCTGGCTTTATCTCATCTGATCGGCGAACTGTTCTAGCTGTTCCAAATATTCCGGATTGGGATCAACGTGATTTAGCTAGTGAAATTAAAGAATTAACTGGTTTGAGTTGTGTCATTGAAAATGATGCCAATGCCGCGGCATGGGGCGAGGCTATCTATGGCGCTGGAAAAGGTATCTCACATTCAATTATTTTGACCATTGGCACCGGAATTGGCGGCGGGGTAGTTATGAATGGGCAGCTCTATCGTGGGGCTAATGGTTGTGCAGCCGAATTTGGTCACTTGCGAATTGTTCCTAACGGAGAATTATGTGGTTGCGGTGCAAGAGGATGCTTTGAACAATATGCCTCTGGAAGCGCGCTCATGCGCCATATTCGAGATGAAATTGCTAAAGATCCATCACAGTCACCAAATCTTCTAGCTTTAGGAGATGGAAGTGTTGAAGGATTAAAAGGTGCACACATCACCCAAGCAGCGAAGGATGGAAACACTGTGGCGCTGGCGGCGCTAGCAACGACCGGGCGTTATATAGGAGAGGCCATTTCATCACTTAGCGTGCTCTTTGATCCAAAGATTGTCGTTATTGGTGGGGGAGTAGTTGATGCTGGCGATTTGCTACTTGATCCAGCCCGTAAAGCGATGCTTGCGACGATGCCATTTAACGGCAAACATCCATTGCCACAAATAGTTGCCGCTCAGATGGGAAATGAAGCGGGCTTAGTTGGCGCCGCAGATTTAGCTCGCCGCTAAGTATTTTTATTACTCTTCGTCTAATTCTTTTAAATCAATGCTTGCAATAATGGCATCGAACTCAGCATCAATTAACTCGCGCTCATCTATCTCATCTGCCGACTCACCACGTGAGAGCTCACCACTTAGAACTTCTTCAATAAAGATTAAAGATTCTTCGGCCAATATATCTGCTTCATAATCCAAAGCAACATTATGGAAAGACTCTTCAAATATTACTTCACGAATATCCACCGAAAAAACATTATCAATGATGGTCTCACTACAAACTGGGTGCACAACATGGTCATTTACCGAGTAGGCCACCATCAAGGGAAGGTCAACTAGATAGAGATCTCGCTCAACTAGTTTCCATAATTTTCGTAGCGAGTTAAGAGCTTTAAGTGGAATCTTCTTATAGGTGTGAAGTGGGGCGCCTGGCTTTGCCACGTCAGTGTCGCCACCCGGCAACATTGGTAGGACTTTTGAAATTAGAGGCAGGAGGTAGAAAATTTTTCGCTCGTCATAGATGGATGCATTTAATAAAATCATCCCGTCAATTTCAGAGCCACGGATTTGTGCTAGCCGAAGTGCAAGTGCGCCGCCCATAGAAAATCCAGCAACAAATATGCGATCGCATTGGGCGCTTAATTTAATAAATTCAGATTCAACTTCTAGATACCAATCTTCCCACCGAGTCTTGTTCATATCAGAAGGTGTGGTGCCATGGCCCGGAAGTCTTGGAACACAAACAGTAAGGCCGGCATCATTTAGTGATTGCGCCCAAGGTGTTATTGAAATTGGTGATCCAATAAATCCGTGAATCATTAGGATTCCAGTCCTGCCACCTTTGAGGGTAAATCCGGCACTGTTCGGAAGATCACTCACGCTCAGATGGTGCCATATAGGAGCAATAGCCCCTAAATTATCCTCCTAGGCATTTTTAGTTAGGGGTGATGAATTGGTTTATCAAGCGCTCAAGTCTTTCTTGATTCCAATCCTGACCCTTCTCTTTAGGCCCAAGGTAAGTGGCCTACGAAATGTGCCACAAAATGGGCCAGTCATCATTGCTTCAAATCACCTTTCATTTAGTGACTCGATCTTTATGCCACTTGTTGTACCGCGCAAAGTGACCTTCCTGGCCAAGAGTGAATACTTCACATCACCGGGGCTAAAAGGATTTATTAAAAAGATGACTTTTATTGCTCTAGGCCAAGTTCCGGTGGATCGTTCTGGTGGCCGTCGTAGCGAAGCTGCGCTGTTAACTGGACTAGATCTCTTGGCCGATGGCGCCTGCATTGGTATCTACCCAGAAGGAACTCGCTCACCTGATGGCAAGTTATATAAAGGTCGCACCGGTATTGCTCGAATGGCCATCGAATCGGGGGCGGCAATTGTTCCGGTCGCTATGTTTAATACCGCGGAAATTCAACCAACTGGTCAAGTAGTCCCAAACGTTCGTCGTGTTGAGATGATCTTTGGTGAACCAATGTATTTTGAAGGCGACACCACGGATCTAAAAGTCTTACGTCAAATCACCGATGAAATCATGGACAAGATTCAAGAGTTATCTGGCCAAGAATATGTTGATATTTATGCTTCCGAGGCAAAGCTTGCGATCCTTAAAGCCAAGCGCGAAGAAATGAAAGAAGAGAAGTCAGCAACTCGTAAAAAGAAGAAGTAATTAAAGGTTAGCTAAAATCTCAGTTCTGGTATCGATATAGCGGCATTGTTCACAATTATCTTTTGATGGTGGACATTCACCCGCGATCATCTTTATGAATTCGCTCAATCTAGTAGCAATAAATTCTGGGTCGCGTTTTGTGGGATACCAAGCACAAGAAAGTTCCATGCCAAAGTTCTCTGAGGTCTTTCCGCGAATCTTGACTGGAGCCCAAACCAATAGCCCAGCAGTTGAAATCTTTAGAGCCGCATCTTTTGCCGGGTTCTCGAGTGCAAAGGCATAAGCCTCCAATTGAGCGGCGTAGAACTTGCTCTTATCGCTCTGCTTTGCCTGGAATTTACAATCGACTATTCCAAAAGTTCCATCCGGATGTTCCATAAGTAAGTCATATTTGCCACGCACTGCAAATGGGGTCTCTTGGCCATCGACAACTATTGGCTTAGAAACAACCCATCCTGCGTGCTTATGGACTTTGCCCTCAGGCATATCTGCGTGCATTTCACCAGATGATTTACCAATATAGGAAAGCTCTTGCATCTCAGCTAAATCACCGACAAGTGGCATGGTCAGCGGCGCTTTTACCTGGTGGTTGTAGTAAAGCCAGAGACAACGATGACAGTTATCCCAACCATATGTGAGGTCACTTGGGCTAATAAAGGCGCGGGCGTTCTTTCCTAATTCCATGGTTTCAAGTCTGCTCTAAGCCACTGACATCACAGGTTATGAATCGCCGATCCCAGGGTGAAAATACCCAGACAGATCATCACGACCCCACCAGTAACACGCATTCTTACTAAACGTTTAACTTCTGTAGCCAACCAATTGCGGATCGTGCCAGCCAAGAGTCCCCAGCTGCCATCTGAGATAAAAGCAATGACCGTGAAGATGGCACCCAAAAGTAGAAGTTGTGAAGTGACATTTCCTCTATCGCGGTCAATAAATTGCGGCAAGATTGCGGCAAAAAAGACCAGCGCCTTTGGATTTAAGATTCCAACAAAGTAACCCTCACGAATTGATTTACGAACGCTGGGCTTAACATCACCTTGATTGGTCATATCCTCGGCGTGGACTTGGGAGTGACGGATGGCTTGAATACCTAGATAGATGATGTATCCACCACCCATTATCTGAACTGCGTTAAAGGCAACTACCGAACGCTGCAAAATTGGTCCAAGCCCCAAAGCAACAATTATCGAGAGTGAAAAACTTCCGAGTACATTTCCAAGAACAGTTGCAACGGCTGTAGCTCGGCCCCAGGCAACGGCGCGGGCAATTACGAATAGAACTGAGGGGCCTGGCGCCAAAATGATAATTACCGCCGCAATTACATATTCCCAAACTCGCGTGGGCACGATCAAATGCATTGGAAGATCATAACTCTATTGATACCAATGATTTGGGCGGTTTTTGCAAAAGAGAGGACCCCAACTCTTTGGAAGTCAGGGCCCTTCCTCACGGAGAGGTGAGGTCTTTGATTGTTAGATTGCTGAGTCAGTTTCTGCTCTACGTAAGTGGGCAAAACCAAGAAGTGCCAGGATCAAGAACAAGATGCCGCCGGCAAACATCACATAGCTAGCCATCATTGCAATATTTCCCAGAACGCCAAATGCGTATGAAAATCCAAGGAGTCCACGAAGAGTGGATCCCATAAATAGTGTGGTGCGCTGTCCACCAAGCTTTGCCACTTGTGCTTGAAGTGTTGCATCACTTGGGTTAGCTGCCAGTTGGGCATTTGCAGCAATGAATTCACCAGAAATTTCTTCATAAACTTTGCCACCTGCAACACCGTTCATGTGAACTGCGATGTAGTGATTTGCAAATACATTAGCTTGATCTCCGGTAATCATGTGTTGGCCAGCATATTTAGCCATCGCTTTTTGATCTGCGGCTGGTAGTGCTTTAAAGCCACCAGAATCAGATGCTGGGAACATAACTTTCTGAGGTCCCAAATTGTCTTTCACTTGGCCAGCAGCGAAGTTTCCACCCCATTGAAGCAAGATGCCAGCCGAGATTAGAACGGCTGCAAGGATTAAACCCATTGTGCTTGCAATCTTGTCAAATGATTTTCTATTCATTTTACTTTTTCCTATCTTCTACTCTCCAGAATAGTGATTGACGAAAGTTGGAGAGATTTCGTCTTGAGAGAAGGTTGGCATTAACTCATAATACGAATTATGAAAAAGGTGAGGGCTACCCCTAGATGAAAATGTTGGAGGGGTAGCCCTTAGATCTGAATCACCTATTAATCAGTATGGCGGTTGCAATAACTCTTTCCATCGGGGCCAACTTCAATGTGGGAACAGGCAACACCAAGCTTGTCGAAAGACGCATCACCAAAGTGTGTTCGATAGGCCAATGCCAGAAGAACACGAATATTTGTATCGCCATCTGATTTGATTCCAAATGCGCGTGCCATTCGAGAGACCGTATTTTCTACAACTTTTTCGGTGTGCGCAGTGGTTCTAGCAACTGCAGCGTTAGAAAGTCCATCGCAAAGATGCTCCGCAACTAAATGTTCAAATGGCGTAAGGTCTCGCGTCAATATTCTTATATCCAAGAGACTCTCCGATATCTAGGAACTCTCTTATTGTGCCCTATGAAAGGGCTTTGCCTAGGTCCCCTTGCACCCTAAACTTGTGAGATGACTGATATTTTGGCTGAAGTCTCCGATCAAGTCCTGACTCTTACGCTCAATCGCCCAGCCAAGAAAAATGCTCTAACGCCGGGTATGTATTTTGAATTGAATCATCAGTTATCTGAGGCAGCTGGAGATTTTGGAATTAGAGCAGTAGTAATTACCGGTGCTGGTAGTGCTTTTACCGGCGGCAATGACATTTCAGATTTTATGAATACACCGCCAACAGGTTCCGATAGCCCAGTTATGCAATTCCTAGCCACCATCCACAACTTTCCAAAGCCCCTTATCGCTGCAGTTCATGGAAACGCCGTTGGCATTGGGACAACAATGTTGATGCATTGCGACTTGGTATTTGCAGCGCCAGATTCCAAATTTGCGATGCCCTTTGTCTCACTTGGCTTAGTCCCAGAAGCAGGTTCTAGTTTTATTTTCCCCAAGTTGGTTGGACACGCTAAGGCAAGTGAAATCTTTTTGACAGGGAGAAATTTTGGCGCCCAAGAGGCACTTGAGATGAACTTAATTAATTCAATAGAGGCTTTGCCATTAGATAAGGCAATTGCGGTTGCAAAAGAGATCGCAGAGCAACCGCCAGAAGCTGTAATCAATACCAAAGCGCTTTTAAAGAGCGCAGATCACCAAGCCATCTCCGCAGTTATGCAAGTTGAGGGCGAATTGTTTTCAATGGCATTGCAGTCCGATGAGGCCGCTACAGCTTTCATGAGATTCCTGGAAAAGAAGCAGAAAGGCTAAAAGATGTCACTTGCCGATAAGAAGATATTTATAACTGGTGGATCTCGGGGCATTGGCCTTGCAATCGCACTTCGCGCAGCAAAAGATGGCGCAAGTATTGCTATTGCAGCAAAGAGTGTGGAAGAGAATCCAAAGTTGGGTGGCACAATCTATAGCGCCGCTAAAGAGATTGAGGCCGCCGGTGGCAAGGCTCTGCCAATCCAATGCGACATCAGAGATGAAGATGCGATCACCGCTGCAGTTGCGAAAGCTGCTCAGGAGTTTGGCGGGCTCGATATTCTCATAAATAATGCAAGTGCAATAAATCTAACTCCGACTGAAAAAACACCAGCCAAAAGATTTGATTTAATGTTTGATGTCAATGTTCGCGGAACATTTCTTACTTCGCAGGCTGTAATTCCATATTTGAAAGAAAGTGCAGAATCTGGACGTAATCCCCATATCTTGACACTCTCGCCACCACTTTCAATGAAGCCGAAATGGTTTAAAAATCACGTTGCTTACACCATGTCTAAATACGGCATGAGTATGTGCGTCCTTGGGATGGCCGAGGAGTTCAAGCGCGATGCAATTGGAGTTAATGCACTTTGGCCGCGCACCGCTATTGATACCGCAGCGCTGCAAATGATTCCTGGGATCGATACTGATTTTTGTCGCACTCCTGAGATTTTGTCAGATGCTGCTTACATAATCCTAAATCGCCCAGGTAAAGAGACCACTGGCAACTTCTTTGTTGATGATGAAATACTTGCAAGTGAAGGAATTACAGATCTTGAGAAGTATTCGGTAAAACCAGGCACTAAGGATTTCTTGCTAGATTTCTTTTTAGATTAAAGGGCAATAACTTCCACATTATGGGTTTTGCGATCAACAAACATTACGTGGTGATTAGGTAAGTTCTGCCAGCCCTCTTGTGTCCAGCCAGTGGATGCAATCAAAACTCCACGCTCATCTTTCCGGTAAAAGAGCTCGTAATAGTCAGCTCCTTCATCCTCTGGAATCTTGTTGTTGTTATGTTCGCAGATGATTACAAGAAATTCCGGGGTCATCATCATTGCATTAATACTTGAATACTCAAGGCCTTGGCTAATTGCTCTAACGCCAGAGACAACGCCATCTTTAAGATTTGATTTATTAATATGAGTTAGAAGGTAGTAAAAGTAGCGCTCACTATCGGTATCTCCACGCAATTGGGTCAAGTACTCAGGATCAATTCCCGAGTCTAGGGAGGTAGGTGGCTTGATTCCACCATTGTGAATAAATGAAATATTCCCAGAAACAAATGGATGAGTATTTCCTTCAGTAACTGGCAATCCAAGTGTTGCCCAACGTAGATGCAAAAGTGCGGCATTACTTGTAATACTGCTTACTGCTTTTGAATAGGTGGCACTTTCCTTGGCTCGAGTTGGCTCAACTAGCAGATCAGGTGAAGCGGCATGTGAATCTGAGGCAATTCCCCAACCATCACCGTGTTTAGCAGAAAGAGCAGTGAACTCAATAAATTCTGGTCCGGCTATTTGTGAAAGCGTGGTTGCATCATTTGCAACATATCCCATCAATCTGCACATATGAATATTTTACTATTTCTGGGTGTCGAAGAAGACGTTTTTGGTTTCAGTAAAGGCATCTAATGCATCAGGTCCGAGTTCTCGACCTAAACCAGATTGCTTGTAGCCACCAAAGGGAGTCCAATAGCGAACTGAAGAGTTTGAGTTAACGGAAAGGTTTCCAGCTTCAACTGCTCTAGAGACACGAATTGCTTTACCGATATCTCGGCTCCAAATTGACCCAGATAGGCCATATTCACTGTCATTAGCGATGCGAATTGCATCTGCCTCATCTTCAAAAGCGATAACTGAAACTACAGGTCCAAATATCTCTTCACGATATGCACGATCAGTTGTGTCTTTTGGTGCAAGCACTGTCGGAGCAAACCAGTAACCAGGACCCGCCGGCTTACTTCCTTGGAAAGCGATTGGCGTTCCATCTGGCACAAATTCCTTTACGCGTTCAAGCTGTCCAGCAGAAACCAGCGGACCCATATCAGCAGTATCCAGTGCGGGATCTTCAACACGGAATTTCTTCACGGCAACTTCAAACTTCTCCATGAATTTATCGTAAGCAGAGCGTTGAATTAGAATTCTTGATCTAGCACAGCAATCTTGGCCCGCATTATCAAATACCGCACCTGGTGCACCAGCGGCTGCTAGTTCAATATCTGAATCAGCAAAAATAATATTGGCACTTTTCCCACCCAGTTCCAGTGTTACCCGCTTTACCTGATCGGCGCAGCCTCGCATGATCTGCTTTCCAACCGACGTTGATCCAGTAAAGACAATCTTTCGAACTAGGGGATTGGTTACAAAACGTTCACCAACAATGCTTCCCTTGCCAGGAATAACATTAAATACACCTTCAGGAATACCGGCTTCTTTAGCTAGTTCGCCCAATCTAATTGCGGTCATAGGAGTAAGTTCTGCTGGCTTTAAGACGACAGTATTTCCAGCCGCTAGCGCCGGTCCAAAACCCCAACCAGCAATTGGCATTGGGAAGTTCCACGGAACAATGATTCCAATAACTCCTAAAGGTTCTTTAAAGGTTATATCAATTCCATTTGGCACTGGAATCTGGCGTCCGAATAATCGCTCTGGGGCGGCGCTGTAGTAATTGAGAACATCGCGAACGTTGCCCGCTTCCCATCTTGCATTGCCAATGGTGTGGCCTGAGTTTAAGACTTCAAGTTGGGCCAACTCTTCAATATGGGTATCAACTACACTGGCAAATTTACGCAGTAACTTCGCGCGATCACCAGGAGATACATGGCGCCACGTTTCAAAAGCTTTTTGGGCCTTGTTTATGATTTGGTCAGTTTGTATTAGGTCGTTTAGTTCAATTTCTTTTACGGCAGTAGCCGTAGTTGGATTTATTACGGTAAATGAAGTCATTTAATTACATCCGCTCAAAACTACGGAAACGCTCCCAATCTGTTACGGCCCGTGAAAAGGCATCTAATTCGGTATCGGCCATGTGTGTGTAGTGCTTTTGCACATCTGCGCCAAAGGTATCGCGCACCCAGGTGCTATTTGCCCATAAATCGCGCGCTTGCTTGAGTGATGTTGGCACGCGGTTTGTTTCAAGGGCGTAGGCATTACCTTGGAAAATTGGTTCTAGTTCTAGCTTGTTTTCAATTCCATCAAGGCCTGCTGCCACCATTCCTGCAACTGCTAGATATGGATTCACATCACCGCCAGGAACTCGGTTTTCAACTCGAAGACTAAGACCTTCACCAACTAGGCGCAGTGCGCAGGTGCGATTATCGCGACCCCACTTAATCGCTGTTGGAGCAAAAGTTCCGGCCTGATAGCGCTTATAGGAATTAATGTTTGGTGCAAAGAGCAGAGTCAGCTCCTTCATATGAAGTTGCAATCCAGCTAGGTAGGAACGACCAAGTTCAGACAAGCCGTCACCGGCTTCTCCGGCCATGACCGCCCCGTCCTTCTTATCTCTAAATGAGAGATGGATATGGCAAGAGCTACCTTCTTTTTCATTGAACTTAGCCATAAATGTCAGGGCGCAGCCTTGCTGGGATGCGATCTCTTTTGCACCCATCTTGTAGATGGAATGGTTATCGCAGGTACTAAGTGCATCTTCATATCGAAAAGCAATTTCATGTTGACCAAAGTTGCACTCACCTTTGGCCGATTCAACAATTAGACCAGCGCCATCCATGCCCAGGCGAATTGCTCGCAGTAACTTCTCGACACGAGACGTTCCAATTAGTGAATAGTCAACGTTGTATTGGTTTGCTGGTGTTAGGCCCTGATAGCCCTTATTCCAAGCTTCTTCATATGAGTTATTGAAAACTATGAATTCAAGTTCGGTGCCGCAAAGGGCAACCATCCCTGCTTTATCTAGCCGTTCCAACTGGGTTTTTAGAATTGTGCGCGGTGAAACCGAAATTCCATGCTTATGGTGATCGACTAAATCGGCCACAACCATTGCAGTTCCTTCATGCCACGGTAGGTATCGAAGGGTATTGAAATCTGGTGCCATTCCCATGTCGGCATAACCAGTATCCCAAGAAGAGATGTCATAGCCCTGAATTGTGTTCATTTCGATATCAGAAGCAAGGAGATAGTTACATCCCTCAGTGCCATTCTTTATGGTGTCATCAAGAAAAAACTTTCCGTGGATTCGCTTTCCCTGCAGACGTCCTTGCATATCGGTGGCACCGACTACGACGGTATCGATCTTGCCGCTCTCAATATCCTTCTTGAGCTGGTCAATTGACAGTGCCACGTAAAACCCCCTATTAGGTGCCTTGCTCTAGGGGAATCAGGTTACTAGTGAGCGTATTTACGCACAATGGCGGGCAAGGGCTGGTGAGAATTAACCTCAGAATGACCTAAATATCCTTTCAAAAAAGTGAGATGCAGGGCACACTTTTACCAGACTTCTCCATTACTAGAAGGGCAAAAAGTATCAATGTCGAATACACATTCTGACGACGAACGCCGATTAGCAGATCTAGGTTACAAACAAGAGCTAACCCGTTCCTGGTCTGGTTTCTCAAACTTTGCAATTTCATTTTCAATCATTTCTATCTTGGCAGGTTGCTTCACAACTTTTGCGCAGGCATGGAACTTTGGTGGACCATTCGCGATCACAGTCGGTTGGCCAATAATTGCAAGCCTGATCTTGATTATCGGGTTTTGTATGTCAGAACTCGCTTCGGCTTACCCAACCTCTGGTGGTATTTATTGGTGGGCTGCAAAGCTAGGTGGCGCAAAAGCTGGCTTCTATACCGGCTGGCTAAACCTAATTGGATTGATCTCAGTTACCGCCTCTGTGGGTTATGGCGTAACTTTCTATATCAATACTCTTCTTAGCTTCTATAGCAAGGGCTGGGCTGGTGCATTTGGCGGGGATTACATCAAGCAGCAATTCGTACTCTTCTTAGTTGTAATTGCGCTAGTTACCCTAATTAACCTCTACGGACACCATCTATTGGCTGTAATTAATAATGTTTCTGTTTGGTGGCACGTATTTGGTAGCGCTGTGGTAGTTGGAATTCTTCTGATTGCACCAAAGCACCATACTGATGCAAGTTTCTTCGTTAAGCACATAAATAACTCTGGCTTTGGCGATAGCAACTATTGGTACTTCATTTTGCCACTTGGCTTCTTGTTGACTCAGTACACAATTACTGGCTTTGATGCTTCAGCACACTTGTCAGAAGAAACCCATAATGCACACATCACTTCAGCTAAGGGAATTTGGAAGTCAATTTTCTACTCAGCAATTGGTGGCTATATTCTTTTGATGTCATTCCTATGGGCGGCAACAAAGTTTGACATGATCAACTCTGCTGATCCAAAGGTAAATCCATTTGGTCAGGGCAGTCCGATTGCAATCTTCTATAGCGCCCTTGGTGGCGATGGTGGCCTATTCAAGATAATCATCTTGATTACTACGATGGGACAACTCTTCTGCGTTACTGCTTGCTTAACCTCATGTTCACGCATGATGTTTGCATTCTCACGTGATGGCGCAGTTCCTGGAAGCAAGCACTTCCGCAAGGTAAACAAAGCTGGAACACCAACAAATGCAGTAATCATGTCTGCAATTCTCGGTATTGCCCTCACTTTGCCTGCTCTCTATAAGAGCTCAGCTGGAGTACCAACAGCGTTTTACGCAGTAGTTTCTGTTTGCGTAATTTCCCTTTACCTAGCCTTCATGATTCCGATCTACCTTCGCTGGAAGGCCGGAGATTCATTTAAGCCAGGAGCTTGGACACTTGGCTCTAAGTACAAGTGGATGAACTTGATTGCAGTTGCAGAAATTGCAATTATTTCAATCTACTTCATCATGCCGCTATATCCATCTGCAGTTCCATTTAGCAAGGGATTTAGTTGGACTTCTATGAACTATGCACCGCTAGTAACTGGTGGCGCACTAATCCTTCTCTGGATCTGGTGGCACCTATCAGTTAAGAAGTGGTTCAAAGGACCAATCAAGAACGTATAACTGGTTATAGGAAAATAGGGGCCACACAACGTGGCCCCTATTTTTATTTAGAGATTAAATTTCCCCATTTTTGAACGATCGGCTTCCAAATATTTTCTAGTTCCTGCTCCACTGCTCGGACCTCATCTTCTACGCTGGATTTACCCGACTCAATAAAGGCGTTGTCAGCATGCTCTTCCCAAACTTTGATTATTGAGGCATCAATTTCAGGGTGGAATTGGACGCCATAAGAATTATTTCCAATGCGAAAGACTTGGTTTTCACATAGTTCGCTGCTGGCCAGGGTGGTTGCACCTGGGGGGAGTTTGGTGACTTTATCTTCATGCCACTGGGCAACAGGTGAACCGCTTGCAAAGTTAAATATCGGATCAGCTTGATTATTGCGCTCTAAACCGTAGATACCGATTTCAGATATTGGTGCACGCTGGACCACGCCGCCTGTGGCAGCGGCAAGTAATTGTGCTCCAAGACAGATAGCAAATATTGGAACTTGCTTTGCTACAGCATCGGCAAGAAGTGCGCGCTCATTTGGAAGCCAAGGTGCGATGTGATCATCATTAGCACCCATGTGTCCACCAAGTGGCATAAGGGCAACAACATCATCTGGAACAGTTGCTGGAACTACTTGGCCCTTATATGCGTGAATAATTTTTATTTCAAAGCCAAGTTCCATTAACCATCGTCCGACTAAATGCGGGGGATCGGTTGGATCATTTTGGATTGCAAGAACTATTTGTTTTGGCACTGGGTAAGTTTGCACCTATTTGAACTTTTTTCAAAAAAAGTCCAAGGTAAACACGCGGGAAAATTGGATTAGATGCAAATAAATCTACATTCTGCTATCTTCGGTAAGGTAAATGAGGACATAAGTTCTCACCAAACAAAGGAGCCCGTACCCGAAAAGGGATTTGTTACATTAAAATCCAACAAAAGGTACTTCTTTCCAAAATGACTTGAACTTTAGAACCACAGACTTTCCGCAAGACCCCAATAACTTCACGCCCAGTATCTTCCACAAAGGTGGCAGAGCTTATGGCTGCTGAGTGGGAACTTTTCACAAAATTCACTAAGGCATCGGGCGTAGAGAGTGAAATCTCAAAGCAATTCTCGCCTATGGGTGTTACCTCTAGCTTCCAATACTGGGATCCATATCCAATCGCCATTGCATCAGCAAAAGGTGCGTATATGACCGACGTAGATGGACGAAAGCTTCTAGATCTCTCGATGGGCTTTGGTGCAATGCTTGCCGGCCACTTAAATCCAGAGGTTGTAGCCGAGGTTAAGAAGTCCCTAGAAGAGGGAATGCTTTTTGTAACCCCATCACCTATCTCGCGTGATGCCTCCCAACGCTTATGTAAGCGCTTTGGGATTGATCAAATCAGATTTGCAAACTCTGGCACTGAAGCCACGATGTATGCGGTTAGAACCGCAAAGGCTTTTACTGGAAAGAACGCGATGGTTAAGTTAGAGGGTGGCTACCACGGTAGTTATGACCCAATGACGGTTTCTGCCAAGCCAAATCTAGACCTTGCTGGAGATCCAGAGGCGCCAAATGCCGTAGTTCAGGTTGGCACATCACCTGGAATAGTTTTTGTAGTTCCATTTAATAACTTGTCAGCACTTGAAAAAGTATTTGCCGAGAATCACGAATCTATTGCATGCTTTATTTTGGAGCCAGTTCTTGAAAACTTGGGAATCGTTTTGCCTGATGCGGGATATCTCCAAGCAGTTCGCGATCTATGCGATAGGTATTCAATCGTTCTAATTTTTGATGAGGTAAAAACTGGCTTAACAGCTGGTCCACAAGGAGCTGCTCATCGTATTGGTGTGCAACCAGATCTAATTTGTCTTGCTAAATCAATTGGTGGGGGACTTCCACTTGCAGCATTTGGTGGCAAAAAGAAGTTTATGGATGCAATCAACGATAACCGGATGCCACACTTTGGAACCTTTAATGGAAATCCACTTGCTATGGCTGGTGTTCGTGCGATGGATAAGCTTTGCACGCCAGAAGCACTTGCAAAGGCCGAAGCGCTTAACGTTCAAGCCCTTACACGCATTAGTGAGATCATTGATGAATTCCAGCTTCCAGCTCACACCGTTGGCTTTGGGGTTAAGGGATGTATTACTTGGTCAGTAGATCCAGTACGCAATTACCGTGATTACAAGGCAACTAACTTTGAAATCGCTGAGCTTTCTTGGCTTTGGTCATTAAACCGCGGAATCATTACACCCCCAGGACTTGATGAACAGTGGTTAATTTCATTAGCTCACACGCAGACCGAGATTGATTTACTAGTTGAGGATTTTAGAAGCCTGGCAATTGCCCTTCGCTCTTAAAAGACTATTAATTATTCTAGAGAGATTAGCTCTAGGTACTGCTCGCCCCAAAGGTCCTCATCGCCATCTGGCAATAGGAGAACGCGGTCTGGCTTAAGTGCTTGAACTGCGCCCACATCGTGGCTAACAAGGATTACTGCGCCTTGATACTCACCTAAGGCAGCCAAAATTTCTTCACGCGATGCGGGATCAAGGTTGTTAGTCGGCTCATCTAGCAATAACAAGTTAGCCGAACCAACTACCAAAGTTGCTAGGGCAAGTCTAGTTCGCTCGCCACCGCTCAAGACCTTTACTGGCTTTTGCACGTCATCACCAGAGAATAGAAATGAACCGAGTACTTGACGGGCTTGCTGCTCGCCAATATTTTCACCCGAAGAAAGCATGTTTTCAAGGACGGTGCGTTCGAAATCAAGTGATTCATGTTCCTGGGTGTAGTAACCAATCTTTAGGCCATGACCAGGTTGAATCTCGCCGGTGTCAGATTCATTTGTGCCACCCAAGATACTTAAAAGTGTTGTCTTGCCAGCGCCATTTAGTCCAAGGATTACAACACGCGACGAACGATCGATTGCTAGATCAACGTCAGTAAATACTTCTAGTGAGCCATATGACTTAGATAGACCTTCAGCCATTAGTGGCGTCTTGCCACATGGCGCAGGAGTAGGGAAGCGAAGTTTTGCAACCTTGTCACTCCTTCGCACATCTTCTAGATTTGAAACAAGTGCTTCAGCGCGACGTAACATACCTTGCGCAGCAGTTGCCTTAGAGGCCTTTGCCCGCATCTTCTCACCCTGCTTTTGTAAGATTTCTGCCTTCTTCTCGGCAATTGCGCGTTCTTTCTTGCGGCGGTGTTCATCTACTTCGCGTTGTTGCAGATACTTCTTCCAGCCCATGTTATAGACGTCAATCACATTTCGGTTGGCATCGATATAGAAAACTTTATTTACGACAGTTTCAATCAAATTCACATCGTGAGAGATGATTACTAATCCACCAGAATACTTTGCAAGATATTCGCGAAGCCAGGTGATCGACTCCGCGTCCAAGTGGTTAGTTGGTTCATCAAGTAGGAGCGTGTCTGAACCAGAAAATAGCAGGCGTGCTAGTTCAACTCGTCGACGCTGACCACCAGAAAGTACTTGGATAGGTTCTTCAAATAGTCGCTCTGGTAATCCAAGGTTTGTGGCAATTGATTCTGCTTCGGCTTGCGCGCTATATCCGCCGGCTGCATTGAATTCACTATCCACTCTGGAGTAGCGCTCGAGTGCAAGTTCTAATTCTTCTGGAGTAGCGCTAGCCATTGCCTCTTCGGCCTTTCGCATACGCATAACAATTTGATCAAGGCCACGGGCTGAAAGGATTCGATTGATTACCGACTCTTCTTGATCGCCAGTACGAGGATCTTGGGGGAGATAACCAATAGACCCGGTTCGTGTTATCTGACCGCCGGCCGGCAAGTTCTCACCAGCCAGGCATTTTGCAAGGGTTGATTTCCCGGCACCATTTCGGCCTACGAATCCAATTCGATCGCCATGGTTAATACGTACTGAAACGTCTTTAACTAAGAGTCTTGCGCCAGCTCGGAGTTCAACGCTTTGAGTGGCAATCACTAAGGCATCCTCTCACGTATGACAGGCCAGACGTTAATCGATCTTGAAACCCTCTTTAATCGCACCTAATTCAATACCTGCGGCAACGTGATCAGTATTTTCACCTCTTGCCAATTGTGAAGCGTGAGCACGATCATGCCAACGTGCCTCAATGTTTGCGTATTTCCAAATTAAGAGAGCCACCGACCAAACTATGACAAATGCTGCAACAATAATGTAGCCGGCAGAATTTAGATTAAATGACTTCACATATTCCCAAGGACCACCAGTTAATTCCAATTGATTGGCAAGTACTTGGAGTAATTCAAGACCACCCACATAAAGGGCAACTCCAACCGAGAGGCCAGTAATAATGATGTTGTAGTAAACCTTGCGAACTGGTTTAGAAAATGCCCAGCCATAAGCAAAGTTCATAAATGAGCCATCGATGGTATCCAGTAGGGACATGCCGCCAGCAAAGAAGAACGGCAAAGAAAGAATTGCCCACCATGGAAGTCCAGCAATTACTGAGGATCCAGTTAAGACTAAGAGACCTACTTCGGTAGCGGTATCAAAGCCAAGCCCAAAGAGAATTCCTAGTGGATACATCTTCCAGCTGGCATCAATTCGACGAGCAATTGGTCCAAAAAAGCGCATTAGAAATCCGCGTGAATCTAGATGTTTTTCTAGTTCTTCTTCGTTGTATAGCCCGCGTCGCATTGCTACAAATACTTTAACTATTGAAACTAGAACTACGAGATTTAGAATTGCAATAAACATAAGAAATGCGCCACTAACTGTGGTTCCGACCAGACCGGTGTAGTGGTGAAGGCCAGAGTTTTTATCCTTTAGTTGCGTGCCTAAGGCCTTTATTCCAAAGTTGAGCAAGATCGTAAGAGTTGCTACCACCGAGGAGTGACCCAGCGAGAAGAAGAAACCAACAGCCAGTGGTCGCTTTCCTTCTGACATTAATTTTCTAGTTGTGTTATCGATTGCGCTGATGTGATCGGCGTCAAAAGCGTGGCGCATGCCAAGGGTGTATGCCAGAGCGGCAGTACCCCAACCAAACAATGTTCCATCACCAAGTTTGTAATTTCCGTTTACTGCCGAGAACATGAGTACAGCGCCAGCTACATGGAGGAAAAGAATAAAGCCAAACATGGCTGCCATCCGGCGCCATTCCTCATTGGTCAGACGCTCGCGTATGGGCACGCGCGCGATATCTCTGACTACTTCGTTCATTGTGGCTCCGAAATCTATTTGCAAATGCTTTGCAAGTAGAAATTTACCCTATGCCTAGGGATAGCGCTATTTGGAGCTAATTACGCCAAACACTTTTACTTCTTGCGGCGTCCTATTAAATATCCAAGTCCGCCAATAACAATTACTGCGCCACCAAGGACAAGGATTGCAGATCCACCTTCGCCACCGCCCTCGCCACCTTCACCGCCCTCGCCACCATTAACGGCTGGCTTGGTTGGCACCGCATGAGCAACATCAGCGATCGGAAGAATTAAAGCACCAATAGAAAAGAGTGCCGCAATGATTTTCTTGTTCATGGGGGAAATATAACCCCGTAAAGGGGTGAAAGTCAGGTGTTTTTGCCTTTAAAACTGAGAGAATTCCTCAATGACTTGGAGCCAAAGCAATTTCTATTTCTTTAATGTGCCAATTGCTCTGTCTTTCCTCACATTTCTCTGGTCGGAATTTCGCCACACTTTAAAGCCATATAACTCCCCACTAAATATTAGAATCTCTATTACTGAAGGGTTGCTAAAACTGATCCTCCCGGTCATTCTGGCCGGTACCATCGCCAAGATATTTGGTAGTCACACCAATATTCACCTGGCGGTAGTTGTTTGCGTTGGGGCAAGCACACTACGTTTTCACCGCAATATGGCCGCAATTATTCTAACTCTTGGCGCTGGGTATTTTGTAGCAATCTACAGTGAGCATTCCGCGCGTTTGAGTCACTTGGAAATTGCCGTAGCCATCGGGGTCCTTATCCCTATGGCTTTTAAGAAGTTCTTGGATGTACTTAATATTTCAGTTAAACGTTAGGCAAACTTAATGATTGAAATAACTCCAAATAGCAAGCAATAGATAGCAAATGGGTAAAGAGTATTTGTCTTAAACCATTTAACCAAAAATTTGATACTCACATAAGTTGCGCAGAATGAAACTAGCGAGCCCACCAAAACCGGACCAAGTCCTCCATTTAAATGCGCCAGATGTGGCAATTTAACTACTGCTGCAGCAGCAATTATCGGAAGTGAGAGCAAGAAGGCAAAGTCTGCGGCCACGCTATGGCTAAGGCCTCGGATTAGTCCAGCGCTCATGGTGATACCAAAGCGACTAATGCCTGCAAAGAGGGCAGCGCTCTGACCAAAGCCGATACCAATTGCACGTTTGATGTCTATGTGTTTGGCAATTTCTTCATCGGCGTTAGCTACTAAATGTGTAGAACCTTTACGGGTAAGACGCTCGGCAACTATCAAGATGATGCCGTTAACTGTCAAGAAAATTGCCGTGTATTTGGCATTTCCAAAGAGGTTGGTCAACTTCTTTTGGAAAGCGATACCAAGCAAGCCGGCTGGAATGGTTGCAATTAGAACTAGCCAAAAAACCCGTGAAGCATGAGCATGAGTTGGCGTCATGGACTTTTTTCCAAGTCCCTTTAAGCCACTTGAGATTAGCAGGACCCAACGGCTACGGAAAACGATAAAAAGGGCAATTGCACTTGCCAAGTGCATCGCTACTGTAATCGAAAGATAGGAATCATTATTATCAGAGACAAACTTTCCCAACGAGCCACCAACCCAAGCTGGCACCAATACCGCATGTCCAAGGCTAGATACTGGAAAGAGTTCAGTAATTCCCTGAAGTAAACCTAATAACATTGTTTGCAAGTAACTTAAGTGCATAGCTTCTCCAAATCCTGAATGCGCTCACCTTATCAAGTAGTTAGCCAAATTAAGTCTTTAGAAATGCAAAAAGACAAAAGCCCCCAATTTCTTGGGGGCTTTTCTTAAATCCGGTGACGAGGATTCTTAGATGTCGTAGTAGAGCTCAAACTCTGCTGGCTGTGGGCGCAAGCGAACGTAGTCAACTTCGTTCTTACGCTTGTATTCAATCCAAGTTTCGATTAGATCCTTGGTGAATACGCCACCCTTTAGAAGGAATTCATGATCCCTTTCAAGGTTATCTAGAACCTCAGATAAGGAACCTGGAACTTGTGGAATAGCTGCCGCTTCTTCTCCCTCTAATTCGTAGAGATCCTTATCAACTGGCTTTGGTGGCTCAATTTTGTTTTGGATTCCATCAAGGCCTGCCATAAGCATTGCAGCAAAGGCTAGGTATGGGTTTGAAGATGGATCTGGGCAACGGAACTCAACGCGCTTTGCCTTTGGATTAGATCCAGTAATCGGGATACGAATACAAGCAGAACGATTACGTGCTGAGTAAACAAGGTTTACTGGCGCTTCATAACCTGGGACTAGGCGACGGTATGAATTAACAGTCGGATTGGTAAAAGCAAGTAGTGATGGAGCATGCTTTAACAGGCCACCGATATACCAGCGTGCCATATCTGAAAGATCTCCGTAACCATCACCAAAGAACAATGGCTTGCCATCTTTCCAAAGTGATTGGTGAACGTGCATTCCTGAACCATTGTCACCAAACAGTGGCTTTGGCATAAAGGTTGCTGTCTTACCATTTTCCCAAGCGGTGTTCTTGATGACGTACTTAAACTTCATAACATCATCACCTGCAGTAAGAATGTCGCTGAAGCGATAGTTGATTTCCATTTGGCCGGCAGTTCCAACTTCGTGGTGTGCCCGTTCAACTTGGAGGCCAACTTCTTCTAGTTTCATAACCATCTCATCGCGAAGATCTGCGAATTGATCGGTTGGTGAAACAGGGAAGTAACCGCCCTTGATGCGAGTGCGGTAACCACGGTTTGGAGTTCCATCAGGATCTGAAACTGCGCCGGTATTCCATGCACCTTCATATGAATCAATGTGGTGGTATGACTCGTGCATATCGGTCTTGAAACGCACTGCATCAAATACATAAAACTCGGCTTCAGGTGCGAAAAATGCCGTATCAGCAATTCCAGTTCCCTTGAGGTATTCAACAGCCTTACCAACAACACCACGTGGATCACGTGAGTACGGGGAATTATCAACTGGGTTATGCACTGAGAAGAGAATTACAAGTGTCTTTTCCTTGCGATAAGGATCAACGAAAGCAGATGACGGTACTGGTAGCAACTTCATATCTGATTCGTGGATTGCTTGGAAGCCGCGGATTGAAGATCCGTCGAACATCAAACCATCAGTGAAGACTGCTTCATCAAATGATGAAACTGGAACATTGAAGTGATGCTGAATACCTGGTAGATCGATAAATCGAACATCGATTAGCTTCACATCTTCCTTCTTGATGAAGGCAAAGATTTCAGATGAATTCTTAAACATGGTTCTCCCGATTCATTTCCTATTAAGGATCCTGCCGTTGGCGGGCGCATCAATGGGCCTACCTATGAGGTTTGGTTATGGCGAAAATATAGAGGTTCGCGGTAAAGGAGGGTTAACCGCCGTGTTACAGCCATGTTTCGTAATCTAAAGGGGGAGTCGAGAGTGGGCTTCGGACTACCCTTTAGGCATGAAACAAGCAGGTCTTGGCCGCCGGTTCCTGGCTTTAATGCTGGATTGGGCCATGTCCTCGATCGTCTCGGGCTTTATATTTGCTGGAAGCTTGGGCCACGGGCAATTCGCTCGTCTGGGGATCTTTTTTATTGAAGTCTGTATTTTAACGGCCCTTACCCAAGCTTCTGCCGGGCAACGCATTATGAAATTAAAAGTAGTTGATTTTCAAAGCGGTGAGTTAGTAGCGCCACTAAAAGTATTACTTCGAACATTCCTGATTTGCTTAGTAATCCCAGCAGTTTTCTCTAAAGATGGCCGTGGATTACACGATCATCTTGCTAACAGTATAGTTATTAAGGTTTGAAAAATGGCACAATTTAAACTAAAAGATGGCCGCGAACTTCAGTTTCTAGATAACGAATGTGATTCAAATTCTGCAGTCGTATTCCACCATGGCACGCCAGGTCATTCAAGTATGTGGCATCCGTGGCTAACTAGTCTCGGTTCCTTTGGAATCAGGGCATTTGCGATAAGCCGTCCTGGCTATGGAGAAAGTACTCGAAATATAGGTCGCACCGTTTCTTCGATTACTGCAGATGTATCTGAATTGTTGAATTTTTTTGGAATCGAGAAATTTGTTTCCATTGGTTGGTCTGGCGGCGGGCCACATTCACTAGCAACGACATTCGAGGCAAGAAATGTTGGGGCAATAACTTTGGCTGGGGTAGGGGCGTATGGAGTGCCTGACCTAAATTTCCTTGCGGGAATGGGACAGGAAAACCACGATGAATTTGGTGCGGCGCTAGAGGGTGAAGATGTAATTCGCAATTGGTTGATTACAAATGCTTCTGCCATGCAAAAGGTAAGTGGCGATGAGATTCGTGAGGCCTTCGGTGGATTAATTGGAGTGGCAGATAAATTAGTTCTTGAAGGGGTTTATGCCGAGGAGATGGCCGCTTCGATGCGAGCCGGGTTAGAAGGAAGTTTTGATGGTTGGGTTGATGATGATCTTGTCTTTATCCAAGATTGGGGTTTTAAGTTAGCTGAGATAACTAAGCCGGTTCATCTTTGGCAAGGCGATGATGATTTTATGGTTCCACATGCCCATTCATTCTGGTTGGAAAAACACATTCCAACGGCCAAATTACGCTTTATTCCTGGTGAGGGACATATTTCTCTCGGAGTTAATTACCAAGAGGAAATAATTAATCAAGCCGTGGAACTACTTAAATAAGTTATTCAGTCTCTTTTAGCGCTTAGGCATCTTTGCATTGCGATTCATTGGCATTGGACCCTTTGGAATCGGCATCTGCAAACCACCTATGGCCTTTACGCGGGAGCGAACTTCACGCAGCTGTTGCTTGGAGAGTTTCTTTGGAAGTTTCTTTACCTGCTTTTGAAGCTTACGAAGTGGGACCTGACCTTGGCCATCACCAACAATAATTTCCGTTACAGCAACGCCTGGCACAAAGCGCTCAATTTTACGCTTCTCATCTAGGAGCATTGATTTAATATTTGTAAATGATGTTCCCTCGCCAACTAAAATGATTCCTGGGCGACCAACGCTACGGTGGACCATGTCTTGATTTCGGGAAACATTAATTGCTGGTGTAGTTGTGAAGCCGGATCTGATTGCCATCAATACTGAAGCCCCCGCTCCCAATTGACCTTCAATTGATGAGAAGGCAGCTGAGTTTGCTTGGCGAGTGAAGTAGAAGAAGGAAACTAAAAGCGCAACTGGAATAGAAAGTATTGCAAAATAGACTGGATGGCCAAGGCCGCTACCAACAAATACGCCACCGATTAGAACAACAACAAAAATAAGAGCCATAAAGATCAGCGCACTTGGCTTCTCTTTGCGGGTTAACTTAAAGGCATCTTTGATTACTGCAAGTTGACCTTGCTTAGCATCCGATGAGGTTGCCACTTGCTCTGCCTTTTTCTTACGGCTAAATAACGCCATTACTTCTCCTCTTTGTTTTCTTCTTCTAGTTTACGTTCTAACTCTGCCTTGTGAGCCAAATGCTCGGCCCATTCTATTTCAACTTGCTCGGGGGTTGGTGCGGTGCCTCCAAGTCTGGCAGGGGCCCAACGCTGACCCACGTGGGAATCAGGGTATTGGCTCTGCACTTTATGGAGTAATTCAATCAAAGCTTCGCGCAAGGTCAACTCTGCTGCATCAACATCCTCCCCCTTGGAGAAGATCAAAGGCTTACCAAAAGCGACGGTAATAGGGAATTTATTGCGGCCCCAATCCGGCTTTACTTTTTTTGTAATAATTCTTTGGCTGCCCCATACAACCGTAGGAATTACCGGGGAGTTTGATCCCATGGCAAGTCGGACAGCTCCTGTTTTTAGTTCTTTGATTTCAAAAGATCTGCTAATAGTTGCTTCTGGAAAAATACCAATGATTTCACCAGCGCGTAGAGCGCGTAGTGCTGCCACGAAAGATGAAGATCCACTTGAACGATCCACGCAGATATGGTGCATGCCGCGCATCAAGGGGCCAGCAAGTTTGTGGTCAAAGATTTCCTTCTTTGCCATGAATCGCACATAGCGCTTCATTGGCAAGGCCGCAGTTCCTACGATCGCAAAATCTAGATATCCGATGTGGTTAATTGCTAGAACAGCGCTGCCCTGTTTTGGCAGATTTTCTTGGCCTTGGAAATCAAATTTCAAACCTAGTGCTTTCCAAGCAGTCTTTATAGCAACGACTACTGGAGGATAAACAAGATCCGCCATTAGCGAATTGATCGCTTTTCTTGGGCTTGCTTATATAGCCGGCCCGCACGATAGCTAGAACGAACAAGTGGTCCACTCATAACTCCAGCAAAACCAATTGCTTGTGCCTCTGCGGCAAGTTCAACGAATTCATTTGGTTTAACCCAACGCTCAACAGGGTGATGCTTAGGTGTAGGGCGAAGGTATTGCGTAATGGTGATCAAATCGCATC
>Ga0114964_10000007_pt1 | contig 148175 bp, 139 predicted proteins | sample C_131016_MF_Meta_FD_92638 | JGI IMG/M metagenome (GOLD analysis project Ga0114964, IMG submission 92638) | Freshwater microbial communities from Lake Croche, Canada to study carbon cycling - C_131016_MF_MetaG | ecosystem: Environmental > Aquatic > Freshwater > Lake | place: Lake Croche... | reverse complement strand
GAATCTAAAGATCACACTTCACTGTGTGTCACGATTCACATAACTCAATAGTGTTTCGGCGGCCATAGCGAGAGGGAAACGCCCGGTTACATTCCGAACCCGGAAGCTAAGACTCTCTGCGCCAATGGTACTGCAAGGGGGACCTTGTGGGAGAGTAGGTCACCGCCGGACTTAATTTATGAAAATGGCCACCTTCATTTGGGTGGCCATTTTTATTTAAGCTACAAATTTATTTACACCATAAACTCTTCTTTAGGAGAACAAATGTCAGATCGACCGGAACGCAATAGCGGCCAAGGCAGAAAGCCTGAGCGTCGTTCTTCGGAGCGTCGCCCAGCTAGAGACGATTCTGGTCCAGCTAGGAGACCTTCGGGTAATGCTTCTGAGCGTCGTTCGGGTGGCAGCGAGTCTCGTCCTGCCTGGCAGGAGAGAGTTTCAAGGCCACCTAGAGCTGATGCTGAAAAGTCTCCAATGGTTCCTGATGAAATCACTGAAGAGGATTTAGAACTTGGTATTCGAGTTCAACTTAAGACTTTGACAGCCGAAAATGCCGAATGGACCGCAAGGCATTTAGCTATGGTCAGTCTTTTGCATGAACAAGATCCGGAATTAGCTCATAAGCACGCACTGGCAGCAGCTAGGCGGGCTGGTCGAATAGCCATTGTTCGTGAAACTCTAGGCATTACGGCTTACCAAGTTGGTGAATATGGGCTTGCGCTCAGAGAATTGACCACATATCGCAGGCTTTCTGGCTCTAATGACCAGATTCCTTTGATGGTGGATTGTGAAAGAGGTCTTGGACGACCTGAAAAGGCCTTGGAAATGGGCAGATCTGTTGACCGAGCTAAGTTGCCAGTGTCTGTGAGGGTCAACCTAGCCATCGTGATGTCTGGTGCTCGTTTAGATTTGGGGCAAAATGACTTGGCTTTGGCTGAGCTTGAGATTCCAGAACTAGATCCAACAAAAGTATATGAATTTTCCACATCCCTCTTCCGCGCCTACTCAGATACCCTTATAATCGGGAACAGAGAAAGTGAAGCGAAGCGCTGGAGCGATTTAGCTGACAGAGCAGAGCAGCACTTCCTCGGGATGAACAACCCCGAGAACGAGGTCTTCTCAGTAATAGAGGAGATTCAGATTCCCGAGGTGTCAAAGACGGCGCGGTACTCAAAATCCCAGCATGATGGCGCGACCGGGACACCTCGGGAATCATCATTTAAAGGTAGAAAATAGAGACATGGAAGAAAAACCAGATAAGCCAAAGCGTCCATCCTTCGAACCTAAGAAGAACAGTTTCGGTCCGCCCCCTAAAAATGGTAAAGGACCTAACGGTAAAGGTTTCGGCGGTCCACCTAAGGGTCGCAGCCGAGGACCAGGTCGTGGTCGCTAGTTCCATTTGGAACCAATTCGATTTATTGCTTGCTGATCTTGATGGTGTCATCTACGCCGGATCAGAATCAATTGTTAATGCAGTCGATTCAGTAAATGCTTTAACTGCTAACGGTGTTCGAGTTGGATATGTAACCAATAACTCGTCAAGAAAATCTGAAACCATTTCAGACCAACTCAATGGATTTGGTTTAACCGTTCAGCCTGAAGACGTTATTTCCTCAGGACAAACTGCGGTTGAACTTCTACAAACAAAAGTTTCAGCCGGTTCAAAGATTTATGTTGTTGGTGGCGAAGGACTTCGATCAAGAGTAACTGCCGCAGGTTTTCAAATTGTTTCAGGTAGTGATGAAAACCCAGCTGCGGTTATTCAAGGGTTTGATCCTGGAGTGTCCTGGAAAGAATTGGCAGAAGCTTCATACTGCATTCAAAAAGGTGCAATCTGGATTGCAACCAATAACGATTGGACTTTACCTCAAGAACGTGGAATTGCACCCGGCAATGGAACTCTAGTTTCAGCTGTTCACACTGCTGTTGGCCAGTTCCCTTTGGTTGCCGGTAAACCAGAACCAGCAATTTTTTATACCGCACTTTCCGTATTCCAAAATAGTTCGGCTTTATTTGTTGGTGATCGTTTAGAAACAGATATGGTCGGAGCTAAGCGAGCAAATATAAAATCTGCTTTGGTTATGACTGGAATTTCAACTAGGAAAGATGTTTTAGCAGCTAAAAAAGATGAACGACCTGATTATATTCTTGAAACATTAGCTGACCTTTTGGTTGAATACCCAGAACTAAAGCAAACCAAACGGGGCTGGAAATCTAATGGGGTCGAAGTTGAACTGCTAGGGGACAAGGTCTTAGTGGTTGAAGGTGACCCAAGTTCCATAGATGCACTAAGGGCTGCGTGTAAAGTTATCTGGAATGCGGATAAACACATCCACTTCTTAGATGTCCAGAAAGAATTGTTCGAATAGAGGTTTATGATGAATGACAAAATACAACAGCTTGAACAACAGCTCGCAGAGATTTCTAAATTGGATCTAGATAAACAACCTGAGGCTTTTGCTAAATTGCACGCTGAGCTTGAGCAGCAACTCAATCCTGGTAACCAGGAATCTAGCGACCAAGAGTGAGTTCAGACAATCAATTAAGACTTGATCTTGCCTTAGTTGAGCGAGAGCTAGCAAGATCTAGAAACCAAGCATCCCAACTAATCGAATCTGGTCGAGTTTTCATTGCTGGTAAAGAGGCAAGAAAATCTTCACAACTTGTTGCAGATGATCAAGAAATAGTTGTTCTTCCTGCCACTGACTACGTTTCTCGAGCTGGCCATAAGCTCTCGGCTGCTCTTTCTGAATTCCAAATAGATGTTGAAGGCAAAGTATGCCTCGATGTTGGTGCCTCAACTGGAGGTTTCACCGATGTTCTACTAAGAAATGGCGCTCGGACCGTATTCGCTTTAGATGTTGGCCATTCTCAGTTAGCTGAGCCATTATTAGACAACCGCCTGGTTATCAACCTTGAAAACTTCAATGCTAGGCAACTCTCCCAAGAAACCTTGGGTCAAAGGGTAGGCGGAAGAATCACCGATACCACCATTGGTGTTGTAGTGGCTGATTTGAGTTTTATTTCACTAACCTTGGTGCTGAAACAAATACATGAAACCGCGCCTAAGGCTGAGCTGGTTGTTTTGATCAAGCCGCAGTTTGAGGTTGGCAAGCAGTCTCTGGACGCTTCGGGGATTGTGAACGATCACAGGCTTAGGGCATTTGCAATGAATCAGGTTATTACCGACGCTAAGGCTGTTGGGCTTGGTTTGCATGGGCTTATCAAATCCCCGCTGCCTGGCACTCACGGCAACATCGAGTATTTAGCCTGGTTCAATTCTGTGGAGACCAACTGGAGCATTGACTGGTCTGGCAGAATTGAGGAACTAGCCAAAGCAAAAGGCTAGATTAGTTAGAGAAGGCGGTGTTAGGTATGGCTGAATCCAGAAACATTTTGGTGGTAGCACACACTCGTCGCGACGATGCGGTCAAAGCATGTCTTGAAACTGTAGAGCAGCTTTTAGTGGCTGGGCTAACCCCGGTTATGACTCCAGAGCAACTGGTTGAACTCAATGAATTCTTGGGAAGCGCAAACCCTATTTTTGCTCAAGTTAAAGAGTTGGGCGTTGCAGTTGCTGAACTAGATCTCGAACTAGTAATGGTGCTTGGTGGCGATGGCACGATTTTGAAAGCTGCCGAGATTGTTCGTGAAACTGCAACTCCATTGATGGGAATAAATCTAGGGCACGTCGGCTTTCTTGCTGAAAGCGAAAGAGATGGTCTAACTAACGCAGTTGCAAGAGTTGTGGCTAAAGACTATTTAGTGAAAGAGCGACTAACCCTTGATGTGAAAGTTACCGTTGGAGGTAAAGAGGTTTATCGTACCTGGGCGCTAAATGAGGCAACCGTTGAAAAAAGTACAGCAGCAAGAATGTTAGAAGTTGTTTTGGAAGTTGACTCGCGTCCACTATCTAGTTTTGGTTGCGATGGTGTCATAATGGCAACTCCAACCGGCTCAACCGCATATGCATTTAGTGCCGGAGGCCCTGTTGTATGGCCAAGCGTTGAAGCTATTTTGATGGTTCCGCTTTCTGCTCATGCACTTTTCGCTAGACCACTTGTAATAAGTCCAAGGTCATTACTTGCTGTTGAAGTTTTGGATAGATCTTCGGGAACCGGTGTGCTTTGGTGTGACGGTCGCAGAACACACGATCTTCCGGTTGGGGCGCGAGTTGAAGTTAGCCGATCAAAGAAGTCAGTTAGGTTAGCAAGATTACGTCAAGGTCCTTTTACCGATCGTTTGGTCAAGAAATTCTCTTTACCGGTTGCTGGTTGGCGTGGCCCAGAAACAACTGAAAATCAGTAAGAGTTTGTGAGCATGATTCAAGATATTCAGATTCGAGATCTCGGGGTCATTAGTGATGCTGAACTAACTTTGCATAGAGGGTTCACTGTTTTAACCGGTGAAACCGGTGCCGGTAAGACTATGGTGCTAACCGCTCTGGGTCTCTTGCTTGGTGAAAGATCAGATTCAGGGGCAATTAGAACCGGAGCTGAGGGAACCGCTGTTTCAGGAACCTGGAACCTACCAGTTGGCCATTCCGTTATAGCTAGGGTTCAAGAAGCCGGAGCCATTGTTGATGATGGTCAGCTAATTCTCTCTAGGCAAGTAGGTAGTGATGGCAGGAGTAAGGCTGTAGCAGGCGGGCGTTCGATCCCGGTTGGTTTGTTAAATGAAATTGGCGAAGAGTTAGTAATCGTTCATGGTCAATCTGATCAAATTAGATTGAAATCACCGGTCGCTCAGCGAATTGCTTTAGATAAATACTCTGGTGCTGCTCATTTGCAGTTACTACTGCAATACACAGATCTTTATAAGAGCTGGCAGTCCGCACTCAGAAGACTTGAAGATGCCAAGAGTGGAACTATAAATCGGGCCAGAGAAGTAGCAGAACTAACTGAAAGCCTTGAGTTTCTGAACCGGTTGCAGATACAACCTAATGAAGATGCTGAATTAGCCGAATTGGCACAAAAGCTCACTCATACCGAACAGCTTAGAAATTCTGTCAGTCAAGCACATGAGGCTTTAACTTCAGAGAGTTTCGACGCAATCGATGCCATCGGTCAACTCGGTAAAGCTAGGAAGGCCCTGGAATCTGTGAGTGGTTATGATTCGAAGCTTTCTGATCAGGCAGAAGCGCTTCAACTTCTAACTCAGCAGCTAAATGATGTTGCAGCAGACTTAGCTAGTTATCTTGCCAGTTTTGAGCAAGAAACAAATATGACTCTGGATGAAATCCAGGAACGCCGGGCCCAGATTTCTTCAGCGCTTAGACGATTCGGCCCAAACCTTGAAGATGTTTTCAGTTATGAAAAGACAGCGGTAGTTAGATTAGCGGAACTTGAATCTTCTTCAGAGAGCATTGAGTCACTTGAGGCGCTAGCTACAGAGTTTGAATATCAGGCGAGAGATATTGCTACGAAACTCTCGTCTAATCGTGCCGCTAGCGCCGCTGAACTAAGTTCCCGAATTACAGAAGAACTCAAGGCTTTGGCAATGTCAGGTTCTAGCGTTCAGGTTGGGATTGAAAGCACAAACGATCTTGGACCTTTTGGTTTAGACCAAGTTCATTTCTTACTGAGATCTTATGAGGGAGCCGAGCTACGACCAATCGGTAAATCCGCTTCCGGTGGTGAACTCAGTCGAATCATGTTGGCCATTGAAGTTATTTTGGCTGAAAGTGAATCAGCCAGTACTTTCATTTTTGATGAAGTTGATGCTGGGGTTGGTGGAGCAGCAGCCATCGAAGTTGGTAGGCGTTTGGCAAAACTTGCTAAAGGAGCCCAAGTAATAGTCGTTACCCACTTGGCTCAGGTAGCCGCTTTTGCTGACAATCACCTTTCGGTTATCAAACAGACCGCAGATGGCTTTACTTCAAGTGATGTGAAGAATTTAGTTGGCGAAGATCGGGTCACAGAACTTGCCAGAATGCTCTCTGGTTTGCAGGATTCAGATTCCGCTCGTGGTCATGCCAGCGAACTTTTGGAACTAGCTTCAAAGATTTAGGCATGTCGCGGAGGCTGCTTTTGGCGCGTTGCCATAGCAAGTGCTAATGTTAAATTCCATGGCAGATGCGATGGATTCCGGTAAAACAAGACAAATTTTCGTCACCGGCGGTGTCGCCTCCTCTCTTGGTAAAGGTTTGACAGCAGCTAGCCTAGGTAATCTCCTTAGAGCACGTGGTTTATCTGTAGTTATGCAGAAACTAGACCCATATCTAAACGTTGACCCAGGAACAATGAATCCTTTCCAGCACGGCGAGGTTTTTGTTACCGATGATGGTGCTGAAACAGACCTAGACATTGGTCACTATGAGCGTTTTCTAGATATCAATCTCTCTCAAGCAGCAAACGTAACCACTGGACAGATATACAGCGAAGTCATCCGAAGAGAACGTGCCGGCGATTATCTGGGGGATACCGTTCAGGTAATCCCACATATCACCGATGAGATTAAGCGCAGAATGCGCATGCAAGCCATCCAAGATCCTGTTCCAGATGTGATTATTACTGAAATCGGTGGAACCGTTGGAGACATCGAGTCTCAGCCATTTATTGAAGCTGCCCGTCAGGTTAGACATGAAATTGGGCGAGACAAAGTTTTCTTTGTTCACGTTTCATTGGTGCCATATCTAGCACCGTCAGGTGAGTTGAAGACTAAACCAACCCAGCACTCAGTTGCCACCCTACGTTCTATCGGTATTCAACCGGATGCAATTGTTTGTCGCAGCGACCGACCGATTGGTGAGAGCATCAAAAAGAAGATTGCTCTGATGTGTGATGTTGATCTTGAAGCTGTGGTTAATGCACCGGATGCCGCCAGCATCTATGACATTCCAACTGTGATTCACGAAGAGGGCTTGGATTCTTATATCATCAAGCAGCTTGAACTGGATGCTAAGGAAGTTGACTGGGCCAGATGGTCTAGCGTTCTAACCGCTGTTCATTCGCCGGTATCTGAAGTAAATGTTGCTTTGGTTGGAAAATACATTGATCTTCCAGATGCTTATCTTTCAGTTACCGAGGCGCTTCGTGCCGGTGGCTTTGCCGAGCAGGTGAAAGTAAATATCAAGTGGGTTGCTAGCGATCTTTGTGAGACCGATGAAGGTGCAAGAGCTCACCTAAGTGATGTTGATGCTATTTGTGTCCCAGGTGGTTTTGGAGTTCGAGGTATCGAAGGAAAACTTGGTGCCCTAAAGTTTGCAAGATTGAATGGCATTCCAACTCTTGGTCTATGTTTAGGTTTGCAGTGCATGGTCATTGAATATGCACGGAATGTTGTTGGTCTGGTTGGCGCCTCATCAACTGAGTTTGATAGTGACAGTAAATATCCGGTGATTGCAACTATGGCTGAACAGGTTGACATCTTGGAAGCAGGAAACATGGGTCACACCATGCGCCTAGGTCTATTTGAAGCGAAGCTAACCCCAGGCAGTGTGGTTGCCGAAACTTACGGTGCGATTTCAGTTAAGGAACGCCATCGTCATCGCTACGAAGTAAATAACAAATATCGTGACCAGATTGCTGATGCTGGCCTGAGTTTTAGTGGAATTTCACCTAATGGAGATCTAGTGGAGTTTGTTGAACTTCCTAAAGATGTTCACCCTTACTATGTCGCAACTCAAGCTCACCCAGAGTTTTTGTCTAGACCGACTAAGGCTCATCCACTGTTCCATGGCTTGATCAAGGCAGCCCTTGAAGGCAAGCTTTTTAGTTCGCAGAACAGTAAAAAGTAAAAACAAATGCCAGAGCCGCTAGCTGATCGAGCGGGACTTGATGAAAGTTCAACTTCTAAATCAGAAGTTGTCTTTATTGGGAAAATCTGGAACCTTATATCTAGGACCTTCAATTTTCAAGGCCAAGTGCTAACCCGTGAATACATAAAGCATCCTGGAGCTGTTGCTGTCATAGCAATCAACCAACAGGATGAGCTATTACTAATCAATCAATACCGGGCACCTGTGAACGAATTTCTGTTTGAGGTTCCAGCTGGATTGCTGGATGTTGAAGGTGAAGATAAATTATCGGCCGCTAAACGTGAACTTGAAGAAGAAACTGATTACATAGCTCAAGATTGGGAACTGCTGCAGGAGTTCTATACCACTCCTGGATCAAGCAGCGAGGCTATCACTATTTATCTGGCAACAAATATTGTGAAGAGCACAGAGGTTTTTGAACGCACCGGCGAAGAAAAACACCTAGAAGTTAGTTGGGTCCCTTTTGCTGAAGTTCTCGAATCTGTTGTTCACTCTAGATTTAAAAGTCCAACACTTGTTGTTGGTGTTCTAGCTCTTGCTCAGAGGCGCAAAAATGGCAAAAACTAGCTTTGCTATTGATGCATACCTTCGTCATTTAACTATTGAACGAGGTATGGCTAAGAACACTTTGCTTGCTTATCGCAGGGACCTGGGTCTTTACTCGAAGTTTTTAGCTGATAGAAATATTGAAGAGGTGACTAAAGTCTCGGAACTGATAATTAGGGACTTTTCGCAATACTTGGTGGTAACCAAGGGGTTGGTAGCTAGTTCTGTTGCCAGAGTTTTGGCCTCGGTTCGAGGATTACACAAGTTTCTGTTATTTGAAGGAATGGTTGAAACAGATGTTTCGGCTTCAGTGAAGCCACCAAAAGCCCCAAAAAGATTACCTAAGGCTATCTCAGTTGACGAAGTTGAACTGCTCCTGAAGGCTTCAGGGCCCGATCCTGATGAGGTTGGGGGATTAGCCGGCGATCTAATTCGAGTTCGGGACCGAGCCATCCTGGAACTGCTTTATGCAACCGGAGCTCGTGTTTCAGAGCTGGTGAACATTGATCTTGATGATCTGGTTGACCTTGAGATTATTCGACTTTTCGGAAAGGGGTCTAAAGAGCGAATTGTGCCGGTTGGTAAGTATGCACAGGCTGCGCTAAAGGCATATTTGGTAAGGGTTAGACCTGGTCTTGCCCTGCTTTCAAGAGGAACCCCGGCCCTATTTTTGAACCAGAGAGGTTCGAGGCTCTCTCGGCAGAGTGTTTGGCAGATTATTTCAGATGCTGCCTTGGCTGCCAAATTTGAGAAGGAAGTCTCGCCACACACCTTCCGGCACTCTTTTGCCACGCATTTACTTGAAGGTGGCGCTGATGTGAGGGTAGTTCAAGAGCTTTTGGGCCATGCTTCAGTGGCTACCACCCAGATATACACGCTGGTTACAGTTGACGCGCTGAGGGAGATCTATGCGAGCAGTCATCCCCGTGCACAGCGTTAGACTATTCAAAGAACTTATTGAGGGTTATAACCTCAACACTTACTGCTGTGAAGCTAGAGAGGGAGCCTTACGATGGCAAGTAAAAACACCGATAATCGGTTTCCTACCCCTAAGCGTCTGACCAGCCATGGTCCAGCGAGAATTATTGCGCTATGTAATCAAAAAGGTGGCGTAGGCAAGACCACAACCACGATTAATACTGCTGCGGCTTTAGCCGAGTATGGTCGCAAAGTTCTTCTTGTTGATTTTGATCCGCAAGGCGCTCTAACTAGAGGCTTTGGTATTGAACCAGAAGATGGCAAAACCATCTACGAGTTGATGCTCAACCGCAAGCTGAATCCATCCGAGGTTATTGTTAACACCGGCATCGAAGGTTTGGACCTAATTCCAGCCAACATTCAACTTTCAGCAGCCGAAATCCAATTGGTTGCTGAACCTGGCCGCGAAAAGATTCTTTCTGCCGTTTTGCGTCCGCTGCTAGGTGACTATGACGTTGTGATGATTGACTGTCAGCCTTCACTGGGGTTGCTTACCGTTAATGCTCTAACGGCAGCTCACGGTGTGATGATTCCGGTTGCTTGTGACTATTTCGCACTCAAAGGCTTGGAGCTTCTAATTAACAACACGGTCGAACTAGTTCGTGAGCGTCTAAACGAAACTTTGAAAATTGATGGAATTTTGGCAACAATGTTTGATCCTAGAACTTTGCACTCTAGGAACATGCTGAATGAGTTGAATGAAAAGTATGGTTCAACAGTCTTCCGCTCAGTTATTAAGTTAACAGTTAAGTTCAAGGACTCCTCTGAAAAGGGAAGACCGGTAACCCAATACGCTCCAAGCTCTGAAGCAGCTGAGTTGTATCGAGCAGTTGCACGAGAGATGGTGGATCGTGGCTGTGCTCCATAATGATGTCGACGATCTTTCAGGTTCAGGTTTTTCACTAAACATTGGTAACTTTGAAGGTCCTTTCGATCTTTTACTTTCACTTATTTCTAAGCACCAGCTAGATATAACCTCTATTTCGCTTAGCCAGGTAACCAACGATTTCATCAACTACGTCAGAACTCTTGAAGAGAATGACCAGATGGATGAGTTCAGTGAATTCCTAGTGGTTGCTGCGACTCTGCTAGACATTAAGATTGCCGAACTACTTCCAAAAGGTGAAGTGGTTAACCCAGAAGATGTTGCGCTACTTGAAGCCAGAGACCTGCTATTTGCTCGTCTCTTGCAATACCGTGCGTTCAAAGATATCTCAGTCTGGTTCCAGACCGCTATTGCCTTAGAAGTTCGCCGAGTTTATCGCTCAGTTCGATTGGAAGAACGCTTCCAGGCACAACAGCCAGAGTTGGTCTGGACACTAACACTTGAAGATTTCGCAAGACTAGCCGAAGAGACGATGACCCCTAGGGAAATTCCTATGGTTGGTTTGACTCACTTGCACGCTTCCAGAGTTTCAATTCGTGAGCAAGCACATGAAGTTGTTGCCATGCTCAGGTCAGCAAAAACTCTGACCTTTAGCGAACTTATCTCCTCGGTTCGAGACCGCGGGATTCTTATTGCACGTTTTCTTTCTGTGCTTGAGCTCTACCGTTTAGGCGCTGTTAGCTTTGAACAGAGCGAGTCGTTGGGTCCTTTGCAAATCACCTGGCGAGCAGAAAGTTTTGATGATTCACTATTGTCAGCGTTAGGAGCCGACTATGACTCTTGAAAATAACCAAGAATTAGAAAATGAAGTAATCGTTGAGGAAGTTGTGGTTCAGACCCAAGATCCTCGGGACTCACAGGCGCTCGATGAAGGCCTAGATGCCGAATCTATTCAAGGTGCGGTTGAAGCAATATTGATGGTTGCTGAAGTTCCGTTATCGCTTGTGAACATGGCAACTTCGCTAAATACACCGGTACCGAAAATCAAAGAAGCGGTTTTGAAAGTTAAAGCTGACTTTGACGGAGCAGATGGTTCAAGACCTAGAGGTTTTGAACTTCGTGAGGTTGGCGGTGGTTGGCGAGTTTTCGTTCGTGAACAATACGAATGGGCCGTTAGGGAGTTTATTTCTAATGAGAACCCAACCAAGCTTTCGCAGGCAGCTTTAGAAACCTTGGCTGTTATTGCTTATCGTCAACCAATAGCTAGGGGACAGATTGCATCTATCCGTGGAGTGAATGTTGACACAGTTGTTAGGACCTTGCTTTCTAGAGGTTTGATCACAGAGTTGTTCACCGACAGTGAGACCGGTGCAATCAACTATGGAACCACAGAAACCTTCTTAGAAACTTTGGGCATCAATGCCTTAGAAGATCTGCCGCTAATCAGCCCGTATCTTCCTGATGCCAATGCTGACTTTGATGCTTCGACAGGACAGTAGTAATGAATCAAAAGAATGAAGGCGTTCGTCTTCAAAAGGTGCTAGCTAATGCCGGAGTTGCCTCACGAAGAGCCAGCGAAGAATTAATCGTCGCCGGCGCTGTGAAGGTTAACGGCAAAGTAGTAAAAGAGCTTGGTACCAAGGTTGATCCGACTCAGGACAAGGTTTCGGTTAAGGGCACCCCGATCCAGATGGATGCCAGTCGGGTTTATCTTGCACTAAATAAGCCAGTTGGAGTTATTTCTTCTATGGCTGATGAGTTTGGTCGTCCAGATCTAAGTCAATATGCACTTAGAGATGATCGGGTCTATAACGTTGGTCGTCTGGATGCAGACACCTCTGGTTTGATAATCCTTACCAACGATGGGGAGTTAGCTAACATGCTAGCTCACCCTAAATATGGGGTTACCAAGACTTATGTTGCCAAAGTTGAAGGTCAGGTTACCAGTCAAGAACTAAACAAGCTACTCAGTGGAGTTGAACTTGAAGATGGTTTGATGAAAGCTGATAAAGCTAATTTGATGGATGGCAATTCTTTTGAATCTTTAGTTGAGATAGTTATTCACTCCGGTAAAAACCGTGTGGTTAGAAGACTGTTTGAATCAATTGGCCATCCGGTAACCGAACTAGTTAGAAGACAGTTTGGGCCTATCCAGTTAGGACCGCTCAAATTAGGTCAAACCAGATTGCTGAGCAAAGTTGAAGTTGGTGCACTTTTGAAAGCTGCCCAAAACACAGTTAACAAACCATCAACCAATCCTGGTGCAAAGCCTGGGCCAAAACCTAGAGGGAATCGTAAATGGTAATTAGAGCTATCCGCGGAGCCATTCAACTAGATGTTGATGAGCGCGAACATTTACTGAAGCTAACTGCGGAGTTACTTTCAAAGATGCTACATGCCAATAATTTACACACCGATCAGTTGGTAAGCATTCTGTTCACCGCAACACCTGATATCACTAGTGAGTTCCCGGCGTTAGCGGCGAGAGAGCTTGGACTCGGTGATGTTCCTCTGCTTTGTTTTGTTGAAATGAACGTTAAAGGCGCATTGCCTAGAGTGGTTCGAGTAATGATCAACGCTGAAGTTGATGTTCCTAGAAGTGAAGTTCAACATGTTTACCTTAGGGGAGCAACAGCACTTCGATTGGATATCGCTCAATAATGGCTAGAACATCGGGTCAAGTTCACGTTATCGGTGCAGGTTTATTAGGAACCAGCATTGGGTTAACTTTGTCTAAGCTTGGCCTAGATGTTTCTTTGGAAGATAGTTCACCCGCGGTTACTAAACTCGCAATTGATTTTGGTGCTGGCAGAAATCTTTCTGAATCAGATGAAGTTTCTTTAGTCATCGTTTGTGTTCCACCTGATGTGACAGCTTCTACGGTTATTGCTGCACTGTCTCGTTTTCCTAATGCGATTGTTACTGAAGTGGCCAGCGTTAAAACTTCTGTTCTTGAAGCGGTTAGCCAATCTTCGGCAGACAGTTCAAGATACGTGGGTTCACACCCGATGGCTGGAAGAGAAAAAGGCGGTGCGCTATCTGGCCGCCCTGATCTTTTTGTTGGCAGGCCTTGGGTTATCGCTATTGAACCGGAAACCAGCAATGCAGCTGCAGAAGTAATTGAGAAACTAGCTCTAGATCTTGGTGCCAGTCCAATTCGAATGAGTGCTGCCGAGCACGATCGGGCAGTAGCACTGGTCTCACATGTACCCCAGGTTATTTCTTCGCTTTTAGCTGCCCGACTCGTCGATGGCTTAGATGAAGATTTAGCGCTAGCCGGCCAAGGTCTTAGAGACACCACAAGAATTGCTGCTAGCGATCCTAAGCTTTGGTTACAGATCCTGGTGGCTAATGCCGACGCACTACTTCCTGTTTTGAACGAGTTCTCTGAAGATCTGAGTGATTTGATTACTGCTTTGAAATCGGTGAACAGTTCGGGAGCACTAAGTGTTATTGCTAAGGCACTTGAGTCGGGTAATCAAGGTATCGCTCGTATTCCGGGTAAGCATGGCTCGAGAAATACCGAATATGCTCAGCTCGTTGTAATGATTGATGACAAGCCAGGCGAGTTGGCCAGACTGCTAAATGAAATTGGTAATGCTGGTCTAAACATTGAAGATTTGAAATTAGATCACGCTACCGGAGCTCAAGTTGGTTTAGTTGAATTATCAGTTATGCCGAATATCGAAAATGCTTTGGTTGAGCTTCTAACTACTAACGGTTGGAAGTTGGCTGGCTAATGCATATTGTTGCAATTGATGGCCCAGCAGGATCAGGTAAATCTAGTGTTAGTAAAGCTAGTGCGCTGAAACTCGGTTTTGGCTATCTAGATACTGGAGCTGCCTATCGTGCTTTGACTTGGGCTGTTCTTGAGAACAAAATCAACATCGCTGATCTTTCGGCAGCTGAGATAGCTCAGGCTTTTGACTACGCAATTTCACTTGATCCAAGTCATTACTGGGTCAAAGCTTTCGGGATTGATGTTACGGAGGCTATTCGTGAGCCTAGGGTTGCTCTTCGGGTTAGCGAAGTTGCAGGCCAACCCGAAGTTCGCCTATATATGAAAGAACTAACTAGAACACTGGTTGCCGCCAGTGCCTTGCCTGGGGTAGTAGTTGAAGGCAGGGATATCACCACAGTTATCTTCCCGGATGCCCAAACTCGTATTCTCTTAACTGCCAGTGAAGAAGTTAGACTTAGTAGGCGTTCAGCTGAATTGCCAGCTGGTGTTTCACTCACCGAAATGGTGACTAAACGTGATCAAACAGACTCCAAAGTTGTTGACTTTATGTTGCCGGCTGAGGGAGTTGCCCTGCTGGATTCAACAGAGCTTAGTTTTGATGCAACCGTTGATGCAGTTATTCATTTAGTTAGAGATTTGAGTTAGGGAATTATGGATGAGCAAGAGTTTGAACCAGAGTCAGTGAGCTCTGAGTTCATCGAACGCATTAATTCGGTATCTGAGGACCAAGCCTTAGCCACCGCTAACGCTTTGCGAGCAGGGCTCGAAGATTATGACCTAGATGAAGAAGATGTTCGCATCCTTGAAGAACTTGGCCAAACTGAAGGCCAACCTATTCTGCTACCGGCTTTGCCTGTTTTGGCTATCGTTGGGCGACCTAACGTAGGTAAATCTGCGCTAGTCAACAGAATTATTGGTCGTAGAGAAGCAGTTGTTGAAGATAAGCCTGGCGTAACCCGCGACCGGGTTTCTTATAAAGCGGAATGGAATGGACGTAAGTTCACCTTGGTTGATACAGGTGGCTGGGAGCCTGATGCTAAAGGTATTGATAAGGCCGTTGCATTACAAGCCGAGATAGCTGTTGAACTAGCCGATGCGGTTTTGTTTGTGGTTGATGCAACCGTTGGTGCAACCGCAACAGATGAAAGAGTTGTGAAGATGCTTAGAGCATCTAAGAAACCAGTTTTGCTTTTGGCAAACAAAGTTGATGATGAGCGTCAGGAATCTGATGCTGCAGCACTTTGGTCTTTGGGGCTAGGGGAGCCACATCCAGTTTCTGCAGTTCACGGTCGTGGGGTCGCTGATGTTTTAGATGCAGCTATGAAAGTTTTGCCAGAGGTTTCAGGCGTAGCTAAACAAGAATTTGGTGGTCCAAGAAGAGTTGCGATCATCGGTCGCCCTAACGTTGGTAAATCTTCACTGCTAAACAAAGCGGTTGGCAGCGAACGCGCGGTTGTTAATGAGTTAGCCGGAACCACCAGAGATCCAGTTGACGAACAGGTTGAACTCGGTGGCAAGATTTGGCGCTTCATTGATACTGCTGGTATCAGAAGAAGACTGCACTTAGCTCAGGGAGCAGATTTCTACGCTTCGCTAAGAACAACAGCGGCGCTTGAGCGAGCAGAAGTTGCAGTAGTGGTTTTAGATGTGACCGAGAAAATCAGCGAAGCAGATATTCGCATCGTTGATCTTGCTCTTGAATCAGGCAGAGCTTTGGTGGTTGCCTTCAATAAGTGGGACAGCCTGGATGAAGATCGTCGTGAAATCCTGGAACGTGAAATTGAACAGGACCTAGCCCATATCTCTTGGGCTCCAAGAGTTAACATTTCAGCTAAGACCGGTCGTCACCTAGAAAAGCTGGTTCCTGCCCTAGAAGTTTCATTGGCTTCCTGGGATACCAGAATTCCTACCGGAAAACTAAACGCATTTGTTCAAGAGCTGGCAATGGAATTCCCACACCCAGTTCGTGGTGGCAAGCAACCTAGAATCCTCTTCGCAACTCAAGCAAGCTCTCGACCACCTAGATTTGTTTTGTTCACAACCGGTTTCATCGATCCTGGTTACCGCAGATTCATCATTAGACGACTTCGCGAAACCTATGGTTTTGAAGGAACTCCGATTGAACTGAGCATGAGAGTTAGAGAAAAGCGTAAGCGATAATTATTCAGATTGACGATAGCCGCTGGCTATTTTCAAAGGGAATAAAGGAAAGTAATGGCAGAGAAAAACTTACAGTTATCGGATAAGGTCCTCACCTTACCGAATCTGTTGAGCGCGCTGAGATTACTTTTAGTTCCAGTGTTTTTGTGGTTGATTTTGATCGACCAAAACCTATTCGCCTTTGCTGTTTTGGCTTTTTCTAGTTTCACTGACTGGCTTGATGGCTTCTTGGCCAGAAAGCTAAATCAGATGACCAGACTCGGGCAACTCCTTGACCCAGCAGCTGACCGACTTTTTATTTTGGCTTCACTTTTAGGTTTAGCTATAACCAATCAAGTGCCCTGGTGGCTAGTTATCGTGATTGTTTCTAGAGATCTGCTCCTGTTTTTCACTTTGCCGTTCCTAGCCCAAATTGGCTATGGGCCGTTACCGGTGAATTACACCGGTAAAGCAGGAACCTTTGCCCTGCTTTATGCTTTCCCGCTGCTACTGCTTCCTCAGGTTTTGCCTGAATCCTTTGCCGTTGTTATCTTTCCAATTGCCTGGGCCTTTGCCTTCTGGGGTATCTGGATGTATTGGTGGACCGGAGCGGTGTATTTACTCCAAGTTCATAACTTAAGAAAATCAGCCCTTGCCAATTCCACTATTCTTATAAACGAACAGGAGAAGTAATTGAGCGAGATGTCTAACCCAAGCCAGTCGAATAGCGGTGATGAACTGGACTCTACTCGAAGCTTCTCAGCAGACCTTATTGCCGAAGACCAACTAGCGCTAAGCGATGAAGATCAGGCAGCGGTTGATGCACTGCCTTCAGGCAATGCATTGTTGATTGTTCGTAGAGGGCCAAATAAGGGCTCGAGATTCCTTTTAGATCAGAATCGAATTACTGTTGGTAGACACCCTAATGCAGATATCTTCTTGGATGATGTTACTGTTTCACGCCGGCACGCCGAGATTTCAAGAAACAATTCAGCTTTTACCATCAAGGATTTAGCTTCACTAAATGGAACCTATTACGAGGGTGCCAGAGTTGACTCACAGGCATTAGTGAATTTAGCGGAGCTTCAGGTTGGTAAGTATCACTTCACCTTCTATGCATCAAAGAAAGATAGTTAAGTGGCATCAAATCAAGCGAGTCAGATTTATCCTGCCCCAGGTGGTAAACAACACACCATCGGTTTAGTTATTGAACTACTGAAACCTAATTTTCCTGACCTTTCACCTTCTAAGATTCGTTTCTTGGAAGAGCAGGGTTTGATTTCACCGTTTAGAACAGCCTCCGGTTACCGTAAGTATTCAGATCAGCACGTTGAACGCATTCGATTAATCCTGGAACTACAAAGAGACAAGTTCTTACCGCTTAAAGTAATCAGAGGATATCTTGAAGAACTGGATTCAGGTAAACAACCGGTCCTGCCAACTGAAACCAGAAGACCAAGTGTTAACTCCAAGTTTAAGAAACTCGAACTGATTGCCGAATCTGGAATTAATGAGACTTTGCTGGCTGAAGCACAGGCATACAAACTTATCGGCGCTGAACCTTTCGAATTTAGCGATATTGAGATTGCTCGCGCACTAGTGAGCTTGCAGCGATTTGGAATTTCGGCCAGACATCTTCGTGGCATTAGAACTGCCGCTGATCGCGACCTAGGTCTAATTCAGGGAGTAGTGGCAACCATCAAAAAGCAGCGCGATCCAGCTGCGAAGTCTCGTGCCGCCCAGTATGCAGTTGATATGGAAGCACAGTTTGCCTTGATTCGAGCAGAGATTATTCGCTCTGTTATCGACAAGATTGACTAATCCGACACGCCGAAGAAGAATATTAACCGCACTAAGTCGGTAGTAACAGCAAGAATTAAGAAAAGCTTCAATCTTTACTTGAACCTTGAGAGGAGGTCGTGTGTTATGAACGAAGAGCCAACCACAGAAACTGGACGAATCGATCTAAGCGCAGCAAGCGAATTCGCTTACCTGGAAGACGACCTGTTCGCAGAATCACAACCTTGGCACGACCCTAATGTGGGTTACCGTGGGACTTCGGCAGCTTCAGCTGCTGGCATCACATACCGCCAACTCGATTATTGGGACTCAAGTGCACTGGTTAAGCCAAGTGTTCGAGGAGCTCAAGGTTCTGGTTCGCAAAGACTCTATTCTTTCCGCGACATCCTGGTTTTGAAATTAGTAAAAAGACTTTTGGAAGCTGGCGTTACTTTGCAGCAAATCCGAATTGCGATGGCGGAGCTTCACGATGCCGGCATTAAAGACTTAGCTAAAATTACGCTTATTTCTGATGGCGCTAAGGTCTTCCTCTGCACATCCATGGATGAAGTTATTGACCTTCTTGATAAAGGTCAGGGTGTTTTCGGTATTTCTGTTGGCAAGGTCTTTGGTGAAGTTGAAGCAACCCTAACCAGCATTGACCCTAGCCACATCGAAGAGATGGATGAACTAACCCTTCGCCGTCTAAAGAAAAACGCAGGCTAGTTCTTCTCAACCTCGGGCTCATCGCCTTCGGCGATAGCTTTTATCTGTTTTGAAGTCATAGTCTGACGCAAGGCTTCATTGAACTTATCTACGTATTCTTCGGAAACTGGAACTACTTGAACTAATTCAACCCGCTCAGCTAAGTTATCTTGCGTTAGCTGAGCTGATCTTCTGCCAGTCTTCTTATTTTGGGTCACTTCGTGGCTGCGCTTGGCGTAGCGGTTCTTAGAAGTTCTTCCGGTTAGTTCAATTCTCCTCATGTCTTCAGATGAGAATGACTGCTGAACTTTTTCGAGCAAGGCGTCAAACTGGGCGGCTATCTTTGCAGCGGCTTGACCTGGAAAAGAGTGGATAGATCTACCAGCTCCCTGAGCTTGAGCAATAACAGATTTTTCTTCAAAAACAGTTTCAAGTACCAAGGTTGAGTAAAGTTCGACAAGTTCATTGACTCGGAATTGGTGCTCGGCAACTGTTGGTCTAAGTCGATTGATCAGAACTCCCATTAGCGTCACATTGCGGTTGACCTGTTTTCTGATTTCATTCAAAGCTTTGGTGGCTGCTTCAACAGCGATAACTGAATTAAAGGTCGGCTCGGTGACTAGCAATACCCGGTCACTGGCAACCCAAGCCATCCGGGTTAGCGCATTGATTGATGGCGGGGTGTCGATAATAACTAGATCATAATTGGGCTCAACCTTGGATAATGCTTGCTCTAGATTCCAAAGCTTTTTGAACGAAGGGTTAGTTAGGTTTGCTGCCGTAAGTCTCGAGTGGCCAGCCATGACATCTAGTCGTCCAGTCTGTCCCTTAGCCCAGGATGAGACTAGAATTGCCTCAGACACAGTGTTGTGCCGGGGTTTCTTGATGACTTCAGCAGCTGTAACATCAAAATCCCCAACTGCACCTAAACCATGGCTGGTATTGCATTGCGGATCAAGGTCTATAACCAAAGTTCGCAGTCCTCGTTGCATGGCGGCAGAGGCAAGACCCAGCGTCATAGTGGTCTTACCGACTCCGCCCTTCAAGGCGCTAATGCTTAATACATGCACCTACCTAGGCTACCTTTTGATTGAAGTGCAACTCGCTATTTGTTCGTAAAGCAGTAAAGGAAATTGTGTTTAAGAAGATTTTGGTTGCAAACCGCGGTGAAATAGCCATCCGTGCCTTTCGTGCTGCCTATGAACTTGGGGCTAAAACTGTCGCTGTTTTTGCCTACGAAGACCGCAATTCTTTGCACCGTCAAAAAGCTGATGAGGCTTACCAAATCGGTGAAGTTGGTCATCCAGTTCGGGCTTATCTAGATATTGCTGAAATCATCAGGGTGGCTAAAGAAGCCGGTGCTGATGCAATTTACCCAGGCTATGGTTTTCTATCGGAGAATCCGGAACTAGCTGAAGCTGCTAAAGCCAATGGAATCACTTTTATTGGACCTGGCTCGGAAGTCTTGGAATTAGCTGGCAACAAAGTTAATGCCAAAGAAGCTGCCGTTGCTGCCGGAGTTCCAGTTCTAAAATCTTCAATTCAATCCGCTGATGTTGATCAATTAGTTTCAGCTGCTAACCAAATTGGTTTTCCTCTGTTTGTGAAAGCTGTTGCCGGTGGCGGTGGTCGCGGAATGCGCAAAGTTGCTCAAGCCAGTGAACTTTCCCAAGCACTAGTTGAAGCTATGCGTGAAGCAGAGAGTGCCTTCGGAGATGCTCGAGTGTTCTTAGAGCAAGCCGTGCTAAGACCGAGACATATCGAAGTTCAAATCCTTGCTGATAGTCAGGGCAATGTGGTTCATCTTTTTGAAAGAGATTGCTCTGTTCAACGGAGAAACCAAAAAGTCGTTGAAATCGCACCGGCACCAAATTTGGATAAAGCCCTGAGGCAAGAACTTTATCGAGACGCAATCAACTTCGCTAAGCAGGTTGGATATGTCAATGCTGGAACTGTCGAGTTCCTGATCGACACAGTTGGCCCTAATGCTGGAAAACATGTTTTTATTGAAATGAATCCACGTATTCAAGTTGAGCACACGGTTACCGAAGAGATAACCGAAGTTGACTTGGTTCAATCGCAAATGAGAATTGCTGCAGGTCAGTCTTTAGTTGAATTGGGTTTAACTCAAGATCAAATAAGCATGCACGGTTTTGCTATTCAATGCCGAATTACCACAGAGGATCCAACCGCAGGTTTTAGACCAGACACCGGAAAGATAACTACCTATCGATCACCAGGTGGAGCTGGCATTCGTCTAGATGGTGGAACCGCTGCCACTGGAAGTGAGATTAACCCGCACTTCGATTCATTGCTTGTGAAACTTATTGCAAGAGGAAGAGATTTCAAATCGGCTGCCATTCGAGCTCAACGAGCATTAGCTGAATTTAGAATTAGGGGAGTTTCCACCAACATCGCTTTCTTGCAAGGTGTGCTATCCGATCAGAGCTTTATGGCAGGGGAGCTAAGCACTGCCTTTATTGAAGAACGTCCCCAGCTTCTAAATTCTTACCCATCGCAAGACCGCGGTAGCAAAATATTGACCTGGCTGGCTGATGTCACAGTGAATCAACCTTATGGAACCAGAGGCAGTTTAGTTGCACCAAAAACAAAATTACCTAAGTTGGACCTGAGCAAACCAGCTCCTAGCGGGTCTAGAGATCAACTAATTGCTCTTGGACCGGCTGCCTTTGCCCAAGCATTGCGTATGCAACAAGCGGTAGCGATTACCGATACAACTTTCCGTGATGCTCATCAGTCACTTCTAGCAACCAGAGTTCGAGCTAGAGACTTGGTTGAAGTTGCGCCTTATCAGGCCAGATTGCTACCTGAACTGTTTTCAGTTGAAGCCTGGGGTGGTGCAACATATGATGTTGCTCTTCGTTTCCTTGGCGAAGACCCTTGGGATAGGTTGACCCAATTACGTGAAGCGATGCCAAACATTTGTCTTCAGATGTTACTTAGAGGTCGAAACACTGTTGGCTACACGCCATATCCAGTTGAAGTTACTAAGGCTTTCGTTAGAGAAGCAGTTGCTAGTGGCGTTGACATATTTAGAATCTTTGATGCGCTAAATGATGTGAATCAAATGCTTCCAGCTATCGAAGCTGTTTTAGAAACCAAGACTGCAGTTGCTGAGGTGGCTATTTGCTACACCGGTGATCTACTTGACCCTAAAGAAGATCTCTACACCCTTGACTACTATCTAGATTTAGCTAAAAAGATTGTTGCTGCTGGAGCACATATTTTGGCCATCAAAGACATGGCTGGCTTACTTCGACCAGAGGCTGCCAAAAAATTAGTTTCTGCATTGCGCGAAAGATTTGATTTGCCAGTTCATCTGCACACCCATGACACCGCAGGTGGTCAAATGGCAACTCTAATGGCAGCCATCGAGGCAGGAGTTGACGCGGTTGATGTTGCTTCAGCGCCCATGGCTGGAACCACTAGCCAACCAGCAGCTTCAGCTCTAATTGCAGCTTTAGAGAACACAAAGTTTGATGCTGGTATCAGCTTGGAGCAGATGACAGCACTAGAGCCTTACTGGGAAAGCGTTCGTAAATTATATGCACCGTTCGAATCTGGATTGTCTGGACCTACCGGACGGGTATACAAACATGAGATTCCTGGTGGCCAACTAAGCAATCTTCGGCAACAGGCTATTTCTCTGGGGCTTGGCAATCAGTTTGAAAAAGTTGAAGATATGTATGCTGCAGCCAACCAGATTCTTGGTAGACCACCAAAGGTAACCCCATCATCCAAAGTGGTTGGTGATCTCGCTTTGCACCTAGTTGCAGTTAACGCTGACCCAAAAGATTTTGCAGAAAACCCGCAGAACTATGACATTCCAGATTCAGTGGTTGGTTTCATGGCTGGGGAACTAGGCGATTTGCCAGGTGGTTGGCCTGAACCGTTTAGAACCAAAGTTTTAGCTGGTAAGAACATCAAGTTTGGTGTGACAGAAGTTACCCCTGAAGAACTTATCTCCTTGGAATCTTTAGATAGAAAGGTTAGGCGCAAGACACTAAATAGATTGCTCTTTTTAGGCCCAACGGCAGAGTTTGATAAATTCCGAGCCCAATACTCAAACCTTGATCCGATTGAAACCATCGATTACCTGTATGGGCTAGAACACGGTCAAGAGCATGTGGTTGAGATTAGCCGAGGTGTGAAGCTATTTATTGGACTTGAAGCTATTGGTAGCGCCGACGCGAAGGGCTATAGAACAGTTATGGCAACCCTGAACGGTCAATTAAGACCAATAAACATCAGGGATAGAAAAATAGCCACCAACGTCATTTCCGCCGAGAAAGCCGACTCCTCTAAACCAGGCGATGTGGCCGCACCTTTTGCAGGAGTGGTCAGCTTGCTAGTAGCTGAAGGCATCTTGGTTGAGCCTGGCCAGCCGGTTGCCACTATCGAGGCTATGAAGATGGAAGCCACGATCACCGCTAGTTTAGCGGGAACTGTTCGTAGATTAGCTATTTCTAAGACCCAATCAGTTGAAGCCGGGGACCTGATACTCGTCATTGAACCGCTATAACGAATAGACTTGACTCATTCCAAAGGTTAGCGTTTGCGAATGTTTCATTCGAATTAGGAAATAAGGACTTCAAAACAGTGTCTGATAAGCCAGAAAAAGGACTTTCTCGTCGCAGAAATGCCGCGCCCCAAACCAGTACCGACCTAACTGAAGTTATCTTGGATGCTGGAACTGTTGATCTAAGCCCAACCACATCTTCAATCAAGATAGTTACCGAAGCAACATCGATTGTTGCCTCCGGTGGAGCATCCGAGACCAATGTTCTAGCCAACGCCGCAGCTGGATATTCCAGACGGGATTCACTTCGCGGTGACGCTTTTGAACAGCCAGAACCAGCAGCCATGTTGACAGCTGATCGTCTGATTGATGTTTCCCCTCGTAATCGGCCAGCCCCTGAAACCGGGTTCCGTCGGTTCATCTATTTCTTATCTTTCAAAACTATTAACCTTGGTGACAACCTAAAAATACGTGAGCGTAAAGCAATCGATGCTCGTATTGGTCAAGCGCTTGATGGTGGAGCAAAGTTTGTTCCAGTGCTAACTCGCAAGGGTGGCGTTGGCAAGACCACTGTTTCGACTCTTTTGGGTATGGCCATGGCGCTGGTTCGTGAAGATCGAGTAATTGCGATTGATGCTAACCCTGACCGCGGAACTTTGGCTGAGCGAGTTAGCAAGTCAACACGCTTCACTGTAAGAGACGTAGTGAATCGTGCAGCTGCGATCGATGGCTTCACTGATTTTGCAACCATGGTTTCAAGAGATGTTACCAGATTGCATGTTCTAGCCTCAGATAGCGACCCGATGCTCTCTGAAGCCTTCGATGAAGGTGACTACAACGTAGTTGCAGACATGGCAGCTCGTTACTACTCGGTGATTTTGACTGACTGTGGTACTGGAATCGTTCACTCGGTAATGCGCCCAACTCTGCAGAGAGCTACCGGGTTGGTAATTGTTTCAGGTGGTTCGGTTGATGAGGCAAGATTGGCTTCAGAAACACTCACTTGGTTAGAAGCCAACGGTTACGGCGATCTAGTTCGTAAATCAGTTGTTGCTCTAAACACCGCGACTCAAGGAACTAACCTAGTGAAACTAGATGAGATTGAAGCTCACTTCAAATCACGTGTTCGTGCTGTTGTGAAGATTCCTTATGACCCAGCTCTTGCTGCTGGTTCGGTCATCAAATTTGATCAATTACACAAAAACACTAGGGCTGCAGCTCGTGAACTCGCAGCGCTTGTGGTTGAAGGTTTAGTTAGTTCTAAGTAATTTATGGCCGTAAGAGCGATTCGACTTTATGGGGATCCGGTTCTGAAAAGTGTTTCTGAGCCAATCAAAAACTTTGACGATAAAATCAAAAACCTTGTTCAAGATCTTTTAGACACAACCGAGCTACCAGGCCGGGCGGGAGTCGCGGCAAACCAAATCGGGGTTGAACTTAGAGCTTTTAGTTTTCACGTATATGGGCAACTTGGATATTTATTGAATCCAGAAAATCTAGAAGTATTTGGCGAACCAGAATTGATGGATGAAGGTTGTTTGTCTGTGCCGGGTCTTTGGCATCTAACCAAAAGATATCCGAAAGCTTCGCTTTCTGGCCACCAACTTGATGGCTCATTTATCACCATCTCAGGTGAGGGTTTGTTAGCTCAAGCGCTGCAGCATGAACTAGATCACCTAGATGGTTTGGTTTATCTAGACAGGCTTAGCCTCGATGAGCGCAAGATAGCTATGAGCGAACTTAGGGCCTCTGACTGGTTCTTACGTTAGATTTTGTAATCACCAATATTGTGACAGGTTGATTTAGCGCTATCTGCATAGATGTCTTCAACCAAATAATTGAAGTCTTCGCTCACAACATTTCGCTTGATCTTGAGAGAAGGAGTCAGGTGACCGCTCTTCTCAGTTAGGTCATTAGGCAAAATAGCAAATTTTCTAATTGATTCAGCGGTTGAGAAGTTCTTGTTTACCGATTCAATAGCCTTAGAAATCTCTGCTAAAACTAAGTTATTACTTCTGGCCTGATCAAGTGAAAGCTTGTCTTTTACGCCATTGTTCTCAAGCCACATCGGTAGCATCTCTTCATCAAGTGACAGAAGTACTGATACGAACGGCTTGGCATCACCTAGGACAACGGCCTGACTGATAAGTGGATTAGCTCTGAGTGGATCTTCTAGCAAGGCTGGAGCAACATTCTTACCACCGGCAGTAATAATCAGTTCCTTCTTGCGACCAGTGATAGCTAGGAATCCATCTTCATCAAGAACACCGATGTCACCGGTTTTAAACCATTCACCATCGAAGGTTGATTTGGTCGCATCTGTATTTTTCCAATAGCTCTTTAGAACGTTAGTTCCCTTGAGCCATATTTCACCATCATCGGCAATTTGAACGGCACAACCTGGGAGTGCATAACCGACTTTGCCAATCTTCAAATTACCTGGGCGACCGATGGTCACCGGGGCCGTGGTTTCGGTAAGGCCGTAACCTTCTAAAACAATAAGTCCGATAGCTCGATAGAAGTGGCCAAGTCTTGCTCCTAGTGGACCACCACCGCTGATTGCGTATTTCACCCTGCCACCCATAGCAGCACGAAGTTTTTTGTATACAAGAACATCAAATAACTTGTGTTTGACATTTAGCAACGTTGAAGGTCCCTTAGCAGTATCTAGTGCCTCGGACCACGCAACTGCCGTATCGGCTGCTTTGCGGAAAATCTTACCTTTGCCACCAGATTCTGCACGTTGTTCAGCTGAGTTATAAACTTTTTCAAAAACTCTTGGAACTGCGAGTAAAAAGGTTGGGTGGAAACTTTGCATAGCTGGGGCAACATTCTTGGCATCAGGTTGATGACCTACCTGAACACCAGATGAAACACAAAGCACTGAGACAAATCTTGCGAATACGTGGGCCATAGGCAAGAACAGAACTGTGGATCCGCCAGGACAAACAACTTCAGGGAGTACCGCTTGAGCGTTTTCACAGAGATCTACGAAACCACGATGCAAAAGTTCACAGCCTTTAGGTCTGCCGGTAGTACCAGAAGTATAAATAATTGTGGCTAGCGAATCTAAATTAGACGAGACTCGTCTTGCTTCAAGAACTTCGTTGGATACTTTTGTCCCAAGGTCAACTAGGTCGCTCAAATCAGAACCTTCGATAATCCAAACATTTTTCACAGCAGGAAGCGAACCTTCAATGAATTTGAAAGACTTAGCCATTTCTTGGTCTTCAAGAATAACCGCGACTGATCCTGAGTCACTTAAATTCCACTCCATTTGACTCGGTGCGGAACTTTCATAAATAGGAACCGAACAAGCTCCCGCAAACCAAAGTGCAAAATCGCAAAGTGCCCACTCATATCTGGTGTGACTCATGATGCCAACCCTTTGACCAGGTTCAATTCCAGCTGCGATAAAACCTTTAGCCAATGCTTTGACTTCAGCTAAGTAATCGCCAGCGGTGATATCTTCCCAAACACCAAGGGAGGTTTGCTTTGACATTAAAGGTAATTGGGGATCTTTATTTACTCGATTAATTAGTAAATCAGTTATGTTGTAATGATCTGGGGAGGTAATCATGCTCGGGACATCGAAAATCTTCAAAACTGCTACCACCTTTGCCTTGAAATCCAACTTTCTCATTACTCTACCCAAGGTTTAGCCCTATTTAACCACTAAAGCACTTTCCATCAAGGCCCTCTCGGGCAGTAAACTTACCAAGTTAGCAAAATCAAGGAAAGCTGAATGCTCAGTATAGGTATCGATATCGGTGGCACCAAGATCGCCGGTTGTCTTATAGACGGCGAGGACAAGGTCCTTCGCGAAGAGAAGGTAGCCACCCCTGCCCAAGATGCTAAAGCCCTCCTTGAAACCATCGTGAAGATGATAGTTTCCCTTAAAGGTGAAGATGAGGTGGGTTCTATTGGCGTTGCAGCTGCGGGATTCATTGATGCTGAAGGCTCATCAGTTAGGTATTCACCTAATCTGAGTTGGAGAAACGAACCTCTAAAGGCGAAGATTGAAGAGCAGATAACTGGCGAAGTTTTCATTGAGAATGACGCTAACGCTGCTGGCTGGGCAGAATATCGCTTTGGTGCTGGTCGTGGTTCTAAAAACATGGTCATGGTCACTGTTGGAACAGGTGTTGGTGGGGCGATCGTTAGCAACGGTAAGTTAATGCGCGGTGGCTTTGGTATTGGTGGCGAAATCGGGCACATGCGTTTTGTGCCAGAGGGAAAGATTTGTGGTTGTGGTCAAAGAGGCTGTCTAGAACAATACGGTTCAGGAACAGCGCTACTAAATATGGCTAAAGAACTAGTTCTTTCTGGAAAACCTGAGGCCAAGAATCTTTTGAGTCTTTGTGGCTCAGCTGAGGATCTCACTGGAGCAATGGTGTATCAAGCCATTCTTGATGGCGATCAAGGTGCTTTAGGTTGTTTGAATCAACTCGGCGAAAACCTGGGAGCAGCAATAGCCTCAATCGTTGCTTTATTGGACCCTGAAATTGTTGTCATTGGTGGTGGGGTCAGTGTTTTAGGTGAGACCCTGTTGGCTCCAATTCGTAAGGCCTATCTAGAACATCTTCCAGCAAAAGGGTTTAGACCCGAAATAAAGCTGGTTGCAGCGGAATTGGTCAATGACGCCGGTGCTATCGGAGCAGCCGACCTGGCTCGTCACGGTTCACACTCAAGATAAACTTGAATTTCAACCTAAATAAGGAGGTGCATCATGTGGTATTTTCTGCTGAAAAACATTGTCTTAGGACCTTTACTGAAGGTCATGTTCCGTCCTTGGATTAGGGGAGTGGAGAATGTTCCAACCGATGGTGCAGCAATCTTGGCTAGCAACCACCTTTCCTTTTCAGATTCGATCTTTTTGCCGCTAATGCTCAGACGGCCAGTAGTTTTCCTAGCTAAAAGCGAATATTTCACCGGTAAAGGCATCAAAGGAACACTGAACCGTTGGTTCTTCAAAGGAACTGGTCAGTTACCTATCGATCGCAGTGGCGGTAAAGCTTCTGAGGCAGCATTAAATACCGGTCTTCGAGTTCTAGGTCAAGGCCAGTTGCTAGGTATTTATCCTGAGGGAACCAGATCCCCAGATGGAAGATTATTTAGAGGTCGAACTGGTATCGCCCGTATGGTTTTGGAAGCAAAGGTACCGGTTTTACCGGTAGCGATGATTGATACCGAAAAGGTTCAGCCGATTGGAAGAAGACTTCCTCGGATTAGACGTATCGGCGTTGTCGTTGGCGAGCCACTTGATTTTTCAAGGTTCACTGGGATGGAAGGTGACCGACTTGTTCTTAGAGCTGTCACTGATGAGATTATGTATGAGTTGATGAAGCTGAGCGGCCAAGAATATATCGACGTCTATGCCACAACTCTAAAGAAAACCCCATCTCCTAAGAAAGCCTAAAAGTGTCATCCAACGAAGTAGCAATAAAAGCAGACCCGAAAGTTTTAGCCGGTCTAGATCACTACCTAACTTTGCCTGCAGCTCAGCAGCCAAGTTGGCCTGACGCCGATAAAGTTAGTGCTGTTCGGGAAACGCTTAGCAAATATCCGCCACTAGTTTTTGCTGGTGAAGTTGATATCTTAAAGGGCCGTCTAGCTGAAGCGGCAGCCGGTAAAGCATTCTTGCTTCAAGGTGGCGACTGTGCTGAAACTTTTGCTGATGCCACTGCAGATCGAATAAGAGCCAGAGTTAAAACCTTGTTACAGATGGCAGTAGTGCTTACCTATGGTGCTTCCATGCCGGTAATCAAAATGGGCCGAATGGCTGGTCAGTTTGCTAAACCAAGATCATCTGAGGAAGAAACCAGAGAAGGTTTAACCTTGCCGGCATACCGCGGGGACATTGTTAATGGCTACGATTTCACTGCCGAATCAAGAACCCCTAATCCTGAAAGAATTTTGCAGGCATACAACACTTCGGCCGCAACCTTGAATCTAATTCGAGCATTCACCATGGGTGGTTTTGCTGATCTGCGTTCAGTTCACGAGTGGAACAAAGGTTTCACCGATAATCCTGCCAACTCAAGATACGAAATTATGGCAAGAGATATTGACCGAGCGATTAAGTTCATGGCCGCCTGCGGTGCGGATTTCAATGAGCTTAGAACCACCGAGTTCTATACCAGCCACGAGGGCTTGTTATTCGATTACGAGAGGTCTATGACTCGCATCGATTCAAGAACTGGCACCCCATACAACACCAGTGCTCACTTTGTTTGGATTGGGGAGCGAACCAGACAGCTTGATGGCGCTCACGTAGATTTCCTATCTAGAGTTAGAAACCCGTTAGGAGTTAAGCTTGGCCCGGGCACCAAGGTTGATGATATCTTGGCTTTGATTGAGAAGCTAGATCCAAATCGTGAACCAGGCCGTCTAACTTTTATTACCAGAATGGGTGCATCGCAAATCCGTGACGCGCTGCCTAAATTAGTTGAAGCCGTTAAAAAAACAGATGCTCAACCACTTTGGATAACTGATCCGATGCACGGTAATGGCATCACGACCAAGAACGGGTATAAGTCTCGTCGCTTCGATGATGTGATGGATGAAGTTAGTGGCTTCTTTGCTGTTCACCGTGAATTAGGAACATTCCCCGGCGGTGTTCACGTTGAACTCACCGGAGATGATGTTGCTGAATGTCTCGGCGGATCCGAACACATCGATGAGATTACTTTGGAATCACGTTATGAAAGCCTTTGTGATCCAAGATTGAATCATTCACAGTCACTTGAATTAGCTTTCCTAGTCGCAGAAGAACTCGCAGCCAGATAAGTTATCTAGACCGAATTGTTACGGTAGTCCCAACTACCAGTTTGGTTCCAGCTAGTTCTGATGCTCCGGTGATTCTCTTAATTCCATAGTCCTTAACTAGCCATCTGGTATCAATTACCACTTTTAGTCCAAGGGATTCCAGAAGTGCTTTACCGGCCAAGATGGTTTCACCTTTAACCACCGGCATAGTCACTGTGTTAGGCCCTTTGCTGACCACTAGAACAACCGTTGAACCTTTACCAACTTCTTGTTCATCTGGGGAGACCTCAATGACTTCACCTTTAGCAAAGCTATTTGAAAACTTATGGTTTACTTTTCTAATGTTTAGCCCAGCTGCTTCTAAAGCTGCCCTTGCTACTGTTAGCTGTAATCCTTTAACTACCGGGATAGCTCCTAAAGAAACCTTTACATCAATACTCGAACTAACCGGAAGCTTTATTCCATTCATGCCGGTGTATGAATAAACAGTTCCAATTGGATAATCAGCACTAAACCATTCGGTTACTTTACCAACGGCTAATCTGGCTGAAACAATTTCCGCACTGGCAGTAACAAGGTCTAAACCTTTCACCTGAGGAACCGCAACTGTTTCTTTACCTTTTGAGACGAGTATTGTTACCTGCGAATCCTTCGGAATCAGAATGCCAGCGGCTGGTTCTGTTCCAACAACTATTCCTTCAGGAAAATCAGCACTGAAAATACTTCGGACAAGAACATGGCTAGTCACACTGGATAGAGTCTTGGTGGCCTGCACTTGTGTTTTATCGCTGGTAGCCGGAATTGCAATCAATGCACCGGGTCCTGAACCAAACCACCAGCCACCTAATGAACCCAGACCTAGAGCCAATACGCTGGCAACAAGCCAGCGCAAACCTGCATATTTCGAACCATGCTGCACAAAAGGTAGTTCTTGAGGTTCAAGACCACCAATAACTTCAGTGAAGTTGGTGTTATCTGGCATGACTAAGGTTTCTGAAAGATCGTGTTTCGTTTGAGCTAAACCTAATAAAACATCCAGTACTTGGTTTGCGTTCTGTGGTCTATTGCGGGCACTAGGTTGCGTGCAGGAGAGCATCAGGTCATTTAATTTTGCATCGGCAGTCGGATTAACTAGCAGCGCTGATGGCACTTTCTCCGAAGTGTGTTTGAAGGCAATTTGCATTGCATCTTCACCCTGATAGGGCTGTAATCCGGTGAGCATCTCATAGAGCATGATGCCGAAGCTATAGATGTCACTGGTCGTTTCAGTTTTTCCTCGACGAATCACCTCAGGTGCTAGATAAGCAACCGTTCCAACCAGCGAGCCGGTATCGGTGTCTGCAGTTAGTTCTCTGGCTAAGCCAAAGTCGGTAACTTTTATTCTGCCGTCATCGGCTAACAAAATATTCTCAGGTTTTAGATCTCTGTGAACTATTCCAGAATCATGAGCTTGGGCTAAAGCTGATAAAACTGCTTTGCTAACCTGAGTAATTTGTTCAGTTGAAAGTTTGCCAAAATCATTGAGCGCCTGTCTAAGAGTTATGCCTTTGACCAGCTCTAAAACTATAAAAGCACGGCCATTGTCATCACCCTGGTCGTATATATTCACCAGGTTAGAGTGATTAACTTTGGCTAGCATTCGCGCTTCACGGAAGAATTTGTCTCTAAATGCAGGATCTTCCGCAAGATGAGGATGGATAACTTTGACCGCAACTAACCGATCAAGTTTTAAATCCTTGGCCTCATAAACAGTAGCCATTCCACCGCGAGCGATAAGTTCCAGCAATTGATAGCGATCAGCCAGCAATGCACCTGCTAAATCACTCATTATTCGACTTTATCCGATAGAGCCAGAACCAAGCCGAAGGCTCCCAGAGCGAAGCACCTTCGGCTAATTGACTAAAGCCAATTAGGTTAAGCGTTTCTCTAACAGAAATTAGTTCACTCTCGGCCAACTTCGAAATCCTAGTCAGCATTTCTTCAGTTAGCTGCTTACTGCCTAACTCAGCCTGCAAGCCGCTGCGCTGCATTTCTAAACAAAGCGCTACGACTAAACCAAACTCCGATAAACCCAGTTGGTTTCCTTTAGTAATAAGTTCAACAGCGATATCTAATGAGCTTGTGCTCAACTGCACTAAAGCAGGGCAGGTATATGGTGTGTGAGAAATTGGAACAATTAATTTTGAGCCAGGGGAGACAACTGAATTCCAGCTCAAATCATTTGCCATTAGTAGGGCTTGCGTGCTAACTCCGTGGAAAGCTGCTATTCGACTCAGTTGATCACCTGGCTTTACTTTGTGATAGCCGTGAATCAAGCAGTGTTTAGGTGAGTGACTATCGGTTGAAACAGTCTCGTCAGCTACTTTTTCACCCACCAAGACAAGGCTTGTCCCAGGAAAAAGAATGGAACCGGCATGAAGGCCATTTAGTTCTTGCAGAACGGTTACCTTCAGGCCATAGCGATTGGCGATGCTGCCAAGGGTTTCCCCGCGGATAACAACATGTTGGGTTGGAATTTGGAGTTGAACTCTTGGCTGTTCCTTGTTTGGAATTAGTAGTTTTTGACCTGGGAATATCACGCTTGTCGAACTCAGATCATTGGCTTCCATAAGTTGGCTTAGGGCTAAGCCGTAGTTATCGGCAATCTCAGCCAAGCTCTGATTTGGCAGGAAGGTGTGCCACTTGGGTTGATTTGACGGGGTGGTCTGGTCTGGGTCAAATCCTGAGTTCATTGGTCCTTTTTGGTCTGCAAGAATATCGTGCCACGACGAGCCTATAGTTAGCAGGAATTGCTATGGTGTGGCAATGTTAATGTGTGACTGAACCCTTAGATCTAGTTTCCTCTTGGCTAACCGTTACCGAGGCGGGCGACCTTCTTGGAATCCAACCCGGAAAAGTTCGCCGACTCATCGAAGAACACCACCTTATCGGAGTTAAACGTGATGGCGTCCTTCGAATTCCTGCTGAACTGATCATCGATGGTGAACCTTTAGCTTCGCTTAGAGGAACCATTGTTGTTCTTTTAGATGATGGTTTCTCTTTGATTGGTGCAATCGACTGGCTATACACCGTAGAAGAAAGTTTGAAGACTACACCGATTCATGCTTTAATTTCTGGTCGTAAAGCAGAAGTTAGAAGACTCGCTCAAGCTTTAGCGCTCTAAGCGTCTCGATTCATAACTTTTAGTGCGAGAGCTTTTAATCCTTGTTTCCCGACTTGATTTAATTCTGCGCCTTCTAATGATTCAAGTGACCGGTCACCTAGCTCGGCTATCATTCGCTCTGTTTTCTCATAAGCACCTGAATCTTTGATTACCTTTTGCAAGAAAGCTATCTGGTTATCATCAAGTTCTCTGCTGGTCAGCAATTCCTCAACGGTATCAACCATAGAAGGAGATTTTTCCGCCAAAGCTTCTTTAGTTAGCGCAACCAACACGGTTCGCTTGCCTTCACGTAAATCATCTCCAGCTGGTTTACCAGTAACACTTGGGTCACCATAAACTCCAAGGATGTCATCTCGGAGTTGAAAAGCAATTCCTAGCGGGATGCCAATCTGGGTAAAGATACCAAGATCTTCTTGATCGGCACCAGCAAAAGCAGCACCCAACCTAAGCGGTGCTTCAATGCTGTATTTCGCAGTTTTATACAGAATAACTTTTTCTGCTCTGCCAACTGCTTCAGAAATAGTTCTGGTGGCCGCAGCATTTTCTTCAAGAACATCCAAATATTGACCGGCCATAACTTCAACCCGCATCAAACTAAATTCATCTCGGCAAGCGCTTTCAACTTCTTTATCTCTGGATTGCAATAAAGCATGGCCGAATATCTCACTAGACCAACCAAGCATCAAATCACCGACTAGGACAGAACCGGCAACACCAAATCTTTCAGGGGAGCCAGCCCAACTTTTAGTTTTATGCATCGCTTCAAAGCGTTTGTGAATAGCCGGTGCACCGCGACGAAAATCTGATTGATCTAGCAGGTCATCGTGAACGAGAGCTGCGGCATGAAACATTTCCAATGCTGCACCGATGCCGGTTATGGCTTCAAACTGTTTTTCGGCGAAATTTTCGTCTTTCAGGCTAGCTGCCCATGCAAAATACGCAAATAAGGCTCGGAATCTCTTTCCGCCTTCTAAAAGCGATTGGGTGAAATCAACTACTGGTACCAAATCGGTTGAAATAGCCTCAAAGTCGGACCGCTGCTTGTTGCAGAATTCGTCCAGGTTCAGCTGGACTTGGCTTAGAAACTCTTGACTGGTTTTCACTGGAATAGCCTAACTTGACACAAAGCAATAACATTTATACATAGGTTCTGAAAGGTAATAAAAATGGGGCTAAGCGAAAAAGAACAACAGGTACTTGAACAGCTTGAGCGCCAGCTAACTGGTGGCAAGAAGCCGATCAAGAAACCTAAGCCTGCTGCGCCTGCCCATTTTTCGAGACTTTTGATCTCTGGTGCCTTACTAGTAGTCATTGGATTGAGTGTCCTGGTTTTCGCCACCTCCATCCACCTAACCTGGCTTGGGGTAGTTGCCTTCCTGCTTATGCTTTCTGGTCTTTATCTAGTTAGCCAAAGATGGTCAAGTGGAGGGATAAGAGCAGTTAAAAATGGGGAAAGCAAGGCTAAGACCAAACAGAGCACGTTCGAAAAACGTTGGAATCAAAGGGATTAGTCCCCAAATTTAGGACTTTTATGGCCTCGGAGTGTTCCGGGGCCATTTTTATGCTCTTTTTTGATTCAAAATTGACTACTTATTGGATATTTCCTCCACCGAACTAGCCCTTGCTTTAAAAGGGCTAGACACGCCAAAATAGTAATTTAGGGTGTTGATTTGACAAACGGTGGATGAAAGTGGTGTAATGTGGAGATAGTTAATCGCTACTCACCTAAGGAAGGGGAAGTCAATGTTTATCGGCACTAACTACCCCAAATTGGATGAGAAGTTTCGCCTGATCTTGCCTGCAAAATACCGAGACAGATTGGCTGGTGGCCTAGTGCTATCTAAAGGCCAGGAACACTGCGTGGTCTTGATGACTAAAGAAGATTTTCAAACCAGAGCTGAGGCTCTAACCGAAGATGAAACTCTCGGTTCAAAGCGTTCAAGAAGCCTGAATCGCCACTACTTCGCTGGCGCAGAAGTTCAAACACCTGATGGTCAAGGCCGAATTCTTATTCCTCAAGTTCTTCGCGACTGGGCTGAGCTCGGCCGCGAGTTAGTTGTTGCCGGTGTTGGTAAACACATAGAAGTTTGGAACCTAGCGAAGTACGAAGAGTACATGGCTGCCGGAGCCGAAGACTTTGCGAATTACAGCGAGGGGGAGGTGACGCCAAATTAGTTGCTAATTGCTGATCTCCAGCTATTTGGTTTGTGGCTATCTTCCCCGAAGCCAGAGACAGATGGATGGGGTTCAGTGATTAGGAATTAAAAGCAAAACTGATGAACCAGATTTCTGAACTTCACGAACCAGTTCTTTTAGAACGTTGCATTGAAATTCTTGGCGAGACACTTGCCGCAGATAACGCAATTCTGGTTGATGGAACTCTAGGTCTTGGTGGACACAGTGAGGCGTTCCTTAAAAAGTTTCCTAATCTAACTTTGGTTGGAATCGATAGAGACGAGAATGCTCTAACTCTTGCAGGCGAACGTCTTGCACCTTTTGCAGATCGAATTCACTTAGTTCAGGCTGTTTACAGTGAGATCGCTGAAGTTCTAGATGAACTAGGTATTGATCAGGTCGATGCAGTGCTTCTCGACCTTGGTGTTTCATCGATGCAACTTGATGAAACCGAACGTGGCTTCTCATACTCCCAGGACGCTCCTTTGGACATGAGAATGGATAACAGCTCTTCGGTAACAGCAGAGCACATCCTAAATGAATACAGCGAAGCAGATCTTGCTCGCATCTTCAAGATTTACGGCGAAGAAAGATTTGCTAAACCAATCGCGAAGAGAATTATTCAGCTAAGAACCAAGTCACCGCTTACTAGAAGCAAAGAACTAACTGAGATTATTTCTAAAGTTGTTCCATTTATTCCTGGTAAGAGTTCAGGCCACCCAGCTAAACGGGTATTCCAAGCACTACGCATCGAAGTCAATAACGAACTGTCTCTCCTTGAAGACACCATCCCTGCAGTAATAAAAGCTCTAAAGATTGGTGGGAGAGTTGTCGTTCTCTCCTACCAATCTTTAGAGGACCGCATCGTAAAGCAGGCACTTGCTACCGCATCGACTTCTTCCACGCCAGTTGATTTCCCAGTTGAGATACCTGAGCACGCACCAATCATCAAACTTCTTGTTCGTGGAGCTGAAAAAGCTTCAGACAAAGAGATTCAAATAAATCCAAGATCGGCTTCTGTTCGATTACGGGCAGCCGAAAAGATTAGGAACGCAGCATGAGCGCTTATTCAATACAACCAGCCATCAGACCAGTTGTAGCACCTCGAAGACACCTCAGAGCAGTTCAGAGTCCGGTTAGAAGCACATCAACTGTTAGAAGCGCTCAGCCTGCCACCAGAACTATCGCGGTTAGAGCCCTAGCTCGTAAGGCAGTTATCGGCATCCTTGGTGTTTGGATTACATCATTGATTGTTGGAAGTCTTTGCGACACCTCGATTTATCAGATTTCACAGTTGAAGCAGGAAACTGCAACGGTCTCAACCCAAACCCAAGTTTTGCAACAGCAGGTTGATTCGCTTCGTTCACCACAAAATCTAGCTACCAGTGCAAGAAACCTTGGCATGATTGTCAACTCAAACCCGGTCTTTCTAAAAGTTGCAACAGCTAAGGTTTTAGGCAATGCAGTTCCAGCATCATTAAGCACCTCAACTTCAGTATCAAACAACTTGATTGCCAATTCAGTGATGATTGCTCGCAGCCGACCTACCAAAGGTTCAAGCACCAAGATGAATTTGCCAACCGTAACAAAATCAGCTGTTTCGAGTGTCAAGTCAGTAAATCCTCTAGTTACCAAAGTAGTTTTGCCTAGTGCTGTTATCCCAGCATCGCCGACACACTAAAACTAGCTAGGGGCACAAGGTGCAAAACGAAGACACGAGCGGACGCCAGAGGTGGTTCAACCGAATCATCGTGTTCGTAATCTGTGCTTTCATATTTCAACTACTTAACTTTCAGATAATAAATGGTCAAAAATACCGTGATGAAGCGGACAGCTATCTAAATAAGACCGTTAACGTTAAAGCCATCCGTGGCAACATTTTAGATAGCCAAGGACATATTTTGGCTTCTGAGGTAACCAGTTGGGATGTGAACATCGATCCAGTGAACGTTGGCCCAGTCGTCTTAACCATTTCAGGTCAGCAGGTTGCATTCACTAAAGAACAAATAGCTCAAAAACTTGCAGACATGCTTAAAATACCTTTGGATAAGGTGCTAGGCAAAATGACCGGGGTTGGTAGATACGCGAACTTAAAGAAAAAAGTTGGCGCTTCGACTTACATTGCCTTGCATAATCTAAACATTCCTTGGCTTTACTTTGATCCGCAACAATCGAGAATCTATTCCCAGGGAGCTGTCGCAGGCAACCTGATTGGTTTCGTGGGCTCCGATGGAACTCCGCTGGCTGGAGTTGAGCGCACCATGAACTCCTGTTTAGCCGGGGTTGATGGCAAAGAATCCTATGTTCAAGGTGCAGACCTCATCAAGATTCCTTCATCTATTCAAACCATCACTCAGGTGCGAAATGGTTCTGACGTGGTGCTCACGATCGACTCAGACTTGCAATATGCAGCTCAACAAGAAATGGCCGCAACCGTTCGTCGTTTAAAGGCAGACTGGGCCAGCGCAATCGTTATTGAAGTAAAGACCGGTCGTATTTTGGCTGCAGCCGAAGCGCCTTCAGTTGATCCAAACAACCCGGGATTAGTAGCTGCGCAAAATCGTGCCTCCAGAATCTTCGACTTTGCTTTTGAACCTGGTTCGATCCTAAAAACTGTGGCAGCCGCTACCGCTGTGGATGTCGGTAAAGCCAGCCCAACCACACACGTTATCGCTCCAGATAGATTGCGCATGCCTTGGGGCCAATACATAAATGACTCGGAGATTCATCCACCTTGGAAGCTAACTCTGACCGGTGTTTTGATGGAGTCCTCGAACACTGGAATTGTTCAGATTGCTGGAAAAGTTGAGGCAGCAACGCGTTATGCATACATGCAAAAATTTGGCATCGGTTCAAAAACTGGCGTGAATTTCGGAGGCGAATCTTCTGGGTTGCTTTCTGATTACAAAACCTGGGACAAGATGACCAATGAGGTAACCATGTTTGGTCAGGGAGTTTCACTAACCCCAATTCAAACGGCGATGATCTATCAAACTATTGCCAACAAAGGCGTTCGACTTTCTCCAGTTTTGATTGATGGTTGCAGAGACAGTAGCGGAAACATCACTAAAACTTCTGTTCCGGGACCAGTCAAAGTAATCAGTGAAGCTTCTGCTCAGCAGGTTATGGACATGCTAGAAAAAGTTGTTGAACAGGGTCCAATTGGTAAAACTGCCAGAATATTTGGTTATCGAGTCGCTGGAAAGACCGGTACCGCTCAGATTGCTGAAGGCAGAGGCTATGGTTCTCTGCATGCGGTTTCATTTGTTGGTATAGCTCCTGCTGAAGACCCTCAGTATGTAGTTGCGGTTACTGCATACAAATCAAGAACTATTAGCAACTCGCTTGGTGCAACACCGGGGTTTGTCTCTGTGATGAAGCAGGTTCTAAAGACCTTCTCTATTCCACCAGCAACAACTAATTCTAAAAAGATTCCGGTTAGGTGGTAATTATGGAAATCAAACAATCCATTCCACCTATTTTGAGGCCTGAACATCTCAAGCCCGTTTCGTTTATTGAGCTGGCTAATCATTTTGGTTTAGTGCAACAGGGGACCGATGTTTTGCTAACCGGAATCAGCATGAATACTGGTGATGTTCGTCCAGGTGACTTGTTTGTTGCAATGCCGGGACTCAAGACGCATGGAGCAAACTATGTCGCTAAGGCCCGAGAATCAGGTGCTGTGGCGGTTATTACTGACCGGGTTGGCTTAGAGATTCTTGGCGATGTTACATTCCCTGTTGCCATCCTCGAAGAGCCTAGGAAACATCTGGGCTCATTGGCTGCTTATGTTTATGCCAATACGGCGGGGAACATGCCGGTTTTGTTCGGCACTACCGGTACCAACGGAAAGACCTCGACTTCATATTTACTTGAAGCAATTTTGCGACAGCTAGGTAAAGTCACTGGCCTTACCTCCACCGCTGAAAGACACATCGCTGGGGAAGTGATTGTTAGTCGTTTAACGACACCGGAATCCCCTGAGATGCATGCCTTGATCGCCAGAATGCGCGAGAAAGGTGTTACTGATGTTGCTATTGAAGTTTCAGCGCAGGCATTAACCCAACTACGAGTTGATGGCTTACATTTCAATGTTGTTGGTTTTACTAATCTGACCCATGATCACTTTGATGACTATGCAGGATTTGAAGAATACCTAAGAGCTAAGGCAAAACTATTCACTAAAGCAATGGCTGAAAAAGGTGTTGTTTGCTTAGATACCGAATATGGGCAAAGAGTCGTTGAACTTAGTGAAGTTCCGGTTAAGACCATCAGTAGCAAGCTTGGGGTTTCAGCAGACTGGAATGTCGTGGCTACAAATGAAATACCGGGCAAAACAGAGTTTGAACTTAACGGACCCAATGGACAATTTTTATCTAGCAGTGTTCCGCTTTTAGGAGCACACATGGCCCTCGATGCTGGATTGGCGATCGCCATGTTGGTTGAAGCAGGCTACGGTTTCAATGAGATTGCTAATGTTTTGGCCGATGGCATAAATGCATATCTACCTGGCCGAACTGAATTGGTTTCACCTGAAGGTGCGCCTAATGTCTATGTTGACTTTGGTCATTCACCTGATGCGTTTTTTAATACTTTGTCAGCAGTTAGAAAAGTTACCAAAGGTAAAGTTTTGATGCTATTTGGTGCTGATGGTGATCGCGATGCTAGCAAGCGAGCCGACATGGCAAGGGTTGCTGCAGCCGGTTGTGACATTTTGGTAATCACAGATCACCATCCGAGATTTGAAAACCCAGCGAGCATTAGAAGAACTTTGGTCGAAGCCGCAAAGGCTTTTAGACCAGAGCTTGAGATTCATGAGGTTTCCCCACCCGAAAAAGCGATAAGAGTTGCAGTTTCATTGGTTGCACCGGGTGATGCGATTTTGTGGGCAGGTCCGGGACACCAAGATTACAGAGACATCGAAGGAGTTAGAACTCCTTACTCGGCAAGAGCAGAGGCAAGAGCTGCGTTGAAGGAGTCGGGTTACTGATGATTCATTTAACTCTTGAAGAGATAGCCAAAATTGTTGGTGGTGAGCTACACGGTGATCCCAATCTAATTGTTGATGGTTCCGTTGAAACAGATTCTAGAAAAATTTCAGCTGGCGGATTATTCATTGCCAAACCTGGTGAAGTAACCGACGGCCATCTATTTATTAACAACGCGTTGCATGCAGGGGCAGTTGGTGCAATAGTTGAGCATTTAGTCGATGAACAGATTTCTCAAGTAGTGGTCAAGGATTCCGTCATTGCTCTTGGTGTTTTAGCAGAGTATGTTGTCGCTGAGGTTAAATCCAAGGGCAAGTTGTTAGTGATCGGTGTTACCGGATCGAATGGGAAAACTACAACCAAGAACATGCTTAGAACTGTGCTGAGTGAATTTGGCAACACGATTGCTCCGGAGGAATCATTTAACAACGAGGTTGGCGCTCCATATTCAATGCTCAAAGTTGATGAACAAACGGACTACTTGGTTGTTGAATTAGGTGCTGATGGCTTAGGCAGCATTGGGTACCTGGCCAAAATGTGTCAACCTGATATTGCCATTGAATTGAAAGTCGGTCTAGCTCATGCCGGTGAATTCGGCGGTATCGAAATCACCGAACGAATCAAAGCCGAACTGGTTGAAGCACTGTCCGATAAAGACATTGCGCTACTTAACGCAGATGATCCGCGAGTTATCAATATGGCTTTAAAAACCAAAGCGAAGATCAAGACTTTTGCAATTGACTCGGCAGCTGATTATCGAGCTACCGAAGTCAAACCAACAATTGCTGGCACGAGCTTTACTTTGACCAGATCTGATGCCACCAGCGAAGTTGTGACCTTGCAAATTCTGGGTCAGCACCATGTTTATAACGCGCTAGCGAGTTTGGCGGTGGCAGATGTGCTTGGTTTGGATAGCCGTAAGAGCATCAAGGCTTTAGAGTCGATGAGTCTTGCGGAGCGCTGGCGAATGGAATTGACCACCCGCCAGGATGGTTTAGTTATCATCAATGACGCATACAACTCTTCACCTGATTCGCTAAAAGCCGCATTGGTGACTTTGGCTGATTTGGGTCGTCAAACTGGGAAACCAACGGTTGCAGTTATTGGTGAGATGGCTGAACTGGGTGAATTCTCGGCAGCTGAACACGATGCCATTGGCCGGTTAGTGGTTCGCTTAAACATCGATCAGTTGGTTGTAGTTGGCGAAGGCGCGAAACTAGTTCACATGGGAGCCAGCCAAGAGGGGTCTTGGGATGGCGAATCCAAGTATTTTGATGAAATATCCCAAGCCTTTCTCTATCTCCGTGGAATGCTTACCAGTAACGAGATTGTCCTAGTCAAATCATCTAAGTCAGCAAAGCTGAGACACCTAGGCGATGACCTTTTGGAGGTGAATGAATGAGAGCTTTACTGTTAGCCGGTTTCTTAGGCTTGGTTCTTGTTTTGGTGCTAACTCCAATTCAGATTTGGTTCTTTAAGAAACTTGGCTGGGGTCAGGTCATTCGTATTGATGGCCCCAACTCACATCAAACTAAACGAGGAACACCTTCTAGCGGTGGCATTGCCATCTTGATCAGTGCTATTGCCGCTTATTTTCTTGGCAAAGGTTTCAATGGTGAGCCACCAACCGCTTCGGCCATTTTAGTAATTTTCATGATGGTCGGTCTTGGGATGGTTGGCTTCCTAGACGATTTTCTAAAAGTTAGAAAACAAAACAGCGCGGGCTTACCTGGCATTTTTAAAATCATAGGTCAGGTTGCGGTTGCATTCGTTTTCGCTCTTTTAGCAATAAGCAACAAAGACATTTTTGGAAATACTCCTGCTTCCACCCAAATATCACTATTCAGAGATACCGGCTTTGATCTAATGAAGATCGCACCAGCCAACTGGGGTCAGATAAGCATTTGGATTGGGGTTGGTGCTTTCCTAATTTGGATTTTCTTACTAGTTACCAGCGCTTCTAATGGGGTTAACCTAACCGATGGTCTGGATGGCTTAGCTACCGGATCGTTGATTATGTCTATCGGAGCATTTGCTGTTATTGGTTTCTGGAAATTCAATCAGGCCTGTGACCTAACCAACACCGCACCTAACTGTTACACCACCAGGGACCCATTAGATCTGGCCGTGGTGGCAGCAGCAATAGTTGGTGCACTTATTGGTTTCCTTTGGTTTAATACCAACCCGGCTCAGATTTTTATGGGGGACAGCGGCTCGCTAGGTTTAGGTGGCGCGCTAGCTGCTTTCGCAATTCTTTCTCAAACTGAATTGCTTTTGCTTCTTGTTGGTGGCCTTTTTGCGATTGAAGCTGGTTCAGTTATTTTGCAACGAGTGGTATTTAAGACAACTCGTTTGATAACTGGAACTGGTAGAAGAATCATTCTAATGAGCCCACTGCATCATCACTTTGAAGAAAAGGGATGGAACGAAGTAACCATCGTGGTTAGATTTTGGATTATTTGTGGTCTTTTAGTTCTTGCTGGAATTGGTTTGTTCTATGTTGAGTGGATTTATGGTTCAGTGGCATGAGCACACTAGAAAATCTAAACAGTTGGCATGCTGATTGGTCCAACCTTAAAGTCTTAGTTTTAGGACTTGGCTCTACTGGCTTTTCTGTTGCCGATACTCTAGCCGAGCTTGGTTGTGAAGTAATTGTTGTTGCAGATAAAGCCGAATCGGCGAGCATCGATGTTCTCGAAGTTCTTGGTGTTAAAAGTTTTATTGGGGATACTCAAGTAAACAACCTACAGACACTAAATAGTTTTGCGCCAGATCTAGTAATTACTTCACCTGGGATAAAACCAAGCAATGAACTTTTAGTCGAGGCAAAATCCCAAGAAATTCCAATCTGGACAGACATCGATTTAGCCTGGCGGGTTAGAGATAAGTCAGGAACGCCTTCGGAGTGGATTTGCATTACCGGTACCAATGGTAAAACAACAGTGACCCAAATGGTTGAGGGAATGCTCTTGAGCGCTGGTATCAGAGCGAGCGCTTGTGGAAATATTGGGATTCCAATTCTTGATGCCATTAGAGATCCAGCTGAGTTTCAAGTGCTGGTCGTCGAATTAAGTAGCTTCCAACTGCATTATGTCCAGCACATCGAACCTCTGGTTAGTGCTGTTTTGAATATCGCTGAAGACCATCTGGACTGGCATGGTTCCATGGATAACTACGCTTCCGATAAAGCGAAAATTTATAACAACACCAAGATTTCTTGCATATACAACGCCTTGGATTCTAAAACCAGCGAGTTGTTGGATAAAGCCACGGGTTGTGAAAATGCCCAGGCCGTTGGCTTTACTGTAATGACTCCGGCACCAAATGAATTTGGTTGGGTCGAAGATATTTTGGTTGATCGGGCTTTTGTGGAACGAACGGATGTTGCGGATGAGATTTCGACAATTGCCGACCTGGTCAATATTCCGGTAATTAGCCCACACCTGCTTGCTAATGTTGCAGCTGCTTCGGCGATTGCTAGAGGTGCCGGTGTTCAGCCTGATGAAATACGAAATGCTCTTCGAATATTTAAACTAGATGCTCACCGCATTGAACTTGTCTTAGACAAAGACGGTATTCGTTGGGTGGATGATTCAAAGGCCACTAACCCGCATGCAGCTGATGCTGCTTTAGCCAGCTTTGATTCGGTTATCTGGGTAGTCGGAGGATTACTAAAAGGCATTGACATTTCAACTTTGGTTGCGAAGCATTCAAGCAAACTAAAAGCTGCCTTGGTAATCGGCTTAGATAGAGAGCCGGTTGTTACTGCCATCAGAAACTTCGCCCCGCGATGTTTGATAGTTGAAATAGTGACGACACCAGATTTAGTGATGACTGAAGTCATTGCCGCCGCTAGAGAACTAGTTATCGCTGGGGATGTTGTTTTGCTGGCGCCGGCGGCTGCCTCAATGGATCAGTTCATTGATTATGCGGACAGAGGCAGTGCTTTTGCTAGGGCTGTTTTAGAGGAAGTGAAGTAATCATGGTTACCCGTGAAAAAAACGTTAGTCGGGTCTCTAGAAATAGAACACCACAGCAAAGCCAGAGCCAATCTCGCTTGAAGAGCTTTTTAGTAAATCCAAAGCAGAGCTTCATGGAATGGTTCGATAATTACTTCCTGCACCAATCTCGCCAGTTCTATCTTTTGGTAATGCTGATCCTTTTTATTCTTGGTTTAGGTTTAGTTGCGGTTTTCTCAGCCAGTCACGTCAGCTCAATCAAGAACTACGGCAATCCGTTCTATGACTTTGGCATGCAATTATTTTTTGCCATTGTTGGACTATTTGGAATGGTCTTTGTTTCCAATAGATCCAGAGAACAAATCGAACGCTTTGGAAGAATGTTGTTCTTGTTAAGCATTGTCGGGCAGTTCTTGGTAATGGTCCCAGGTATTGGTAAATCCTCCGGTGGTAACTCTAACTGGATCAGCATCGGACCAATAACTGTTCAGCCATCTGAGTTTTTGAAACTTGGAATGATTATTTATTTAGCCTCCGCTTTAGCTCCATTTATAGATCGGATGCATGACTTTGACCGAGGACCCAAGCAGTTCATCGGAGTTGGAGTTAGCTGTGCTGCGTTAGTTGTAATCACCGGTAAAGATATGGGAACTGCAATCGTAATTGTTTTAGTCTTGATTGCTTTACTTTACTTACTTGGCTTACCCAAGAATTATTTGGCCATAATCTCTGGGATTATCGCGGTTGTCGGTTTTGCATTGATCACTACCAACGATTCTCGTAAAGCTCGCTTCGGATCTTTTATAGCTCGTTTGATTGACCCTAGCCATGTTGCTTTGGATGGCTCGGGTTGGCAGACCCAACATGGTTTCTGGGGCTTAGCTTTTGGTGGCCTAACCGGCAATGGCCTTGGCCAGTCAAAACTTGATTGGGGTTGGATACCAGAAATTCAAAATGACTTCATCTTTGCCAACATTGGTGAAGAACTTGGCATGCTCGGTGCGCTAGTTGTTATTTTGCTGTTCTTCTTACTTGGCAGATACCTGCTTAGAATCGCTAATTCAAGCGGCGATCCATTCACCCACATCGTTACCCTGGGTATCATGCTTTGGATTGTGATTCAGGCATACATCAACATCGCAGTTGTTCTAGGTCTTGGTCCGGTGCTCGGTGTTCCACTACCTTTAATTTCTAAAGGTGGTTCTTCTTTAGTTGCAGTGCTGCTAGCTCTAGGCGTGGTGCTCTCTTTTGAAAGAAACTCAACATCGCCGGTTAGCAGAGCCAGAAGACGATGACTAACTATTTACTCGCCGGTGGTGGAACAGCAGGTCACGTTAACCCGCTGTTGGCACTGGCCGACGAGATCATGCTCGAGTCTAAAAGCAATAAGGTTTGGGCTCTCGGAACTATCGAAGGACTCGAGTCCAGGCTGGTGCCGGAAAAAGGTTATGAGCTTTTGATAGTGCCTAGGCTTCCAATGCCAAGGAAACTAAATCGCTATGCACTAAGTTTTCCATCAAGTTTTAGAGCCAGTGTTGATCAGGTGAAAGAATACATAATTTCAAACAAGATTGATAGTGTCGTTGGCTTCGGCGGCTATGCCAGTGCACCTGCATATCGAGCGGCAAAGGCTCTGAACATTCCTTACGTAATTCACGAGGCTAACGCCATGCCTGGCTATGCCAATCGGGTTGGTGCTAAATCGGCGAACGCCGTTGGTATTACTTTTCGGAACACCAAACTCCCTAGGGCAACATTTGTTGGCATGCCAATTCGCGAAGAGATTATTGCAATAACTAAAGGTGATTTCAAAAGTGTGGCCGCTAAGTACTTTGGCCTAGATCCAAGAAGAACCACTCTGCTGGTTACCGGCGGTTCGCTGGGTGCCAAACGCATAAACGAAACTATTGAAGCGAGTCGAAAAGTTTTGGATGCTGCCGGCATACAGGTTTTACACATCGTTGGTGAAAGAGCAGAGTTATCTGAATTACATGAAGGGACATATAATCGTTTGGTTTACTGTGACCGGATGGATTTGGCTTTAGCTGTTGCCGATTTTGTGGTTTCCAGGGCAGGAGCGGCAACAGTTAGTGAGCTTTGTGCCATCGGATTACCTTCGGTTCTAGTTCCATATCCGGTTGGCAATGGGGAGCAGAAGCTAAATGCAGTGAACCTAGTTGAAGCAGGTGGTGCACTAGTGGTTGCCGATGCCAACTTCGATCTTGATTTTGTTTCTCAGGTTTTGGTTCCGCTAGTTAGTGACACTAAACGTAGAGTGAAAATGGCTGAGCAGGCTAAAACTCAGGGGGTCATCGATGGATCTAAACGATTGTTGAATCTAGTCAATGGCGTGTTGAAGGGGTAACCAGCCTTCCAACTTACCTAGTGTTAAATCAGTTCTGTTAGGAAAAAATGACCATCAAGCCGGATTACAGCCAAGCCATACCTAGTGGTTTAGGTAAAGTGCATTTTATTGGTATTGGTGGTTCAGGCATGAGCGGCATTGCTCGAATGCTAATCAAGGCTGGGCATAAGGTCACTGGCAGCGATGTTAGAGATTCTAAGAACATCCAAGACCTAATCGCGCTGGGTGCGCAAATAACTATTGGCCATGATGCCAAAAACTTGAATGACTGTGACACGGTCGTTGTTACTTCAGCGCTATGGCCGAGTAATCCTGAATATGTCTTAGCTCAGGAAAAGAAAATTCCTATCTTGCATCGCTCGCAGGCCTTGAAATATTTAACCACAGGCAAGAAGCTGATTTCGGTAGCTGGAGCACACGGTAAGACGACCAGTACCGGAATGGTGGTAACCGGGCTAAAAAACCTAGGCCAAGACCCTTCATTTGTTAACGGTGGAGTAATCGCTGCATATAACTCTTCTTCAGCCAGCGGTGATTCAGACTTGTTTGTCATCGAAGCCGACGAATCGGATGGTTCGTTTTTGCATTACGAGAGCGCAGTAGCCTTAATAACCAACGTTGATCCGGATCATCTCGATCACTATGGTTCTCTAGAAAACTTTGAAGCAGAGTTTGCAAGGTTTGCTAATCAAGTTTCAGATTTTGTTGCAATTAGCTCCGATGATCCAGGTGCTGTTCGGGTAACCAAACTAATTAGAGACCACCGTGTTCTAACCTTTGGTTTGGCTGAAGGCTCTGATATTCGTTTGGTTAATGTTGATGCCACCGGCGCTAAAGCATCGTTCAGCCTTGAGTATCTAGGAAATAAATACTCAACAGAATTGTTGATTCCTGGCACCCACAATGCCATAAATGCAGCCGGTGCCTTTGCTGTTTTAGTTGGTCTGGGTTTTGGGCCAGCTAAATCGTTGTCAGCTATATCTGAATTTGCCGGAACCGAACGAAGATTTGAACTGCATGGCGAAGTTAGGGGAGTGAGTGTTTATGATGACTTCGCTCACCACCCAACTGAAGTTAGTGCTGCTTTGCAAGCAGCTAGAGCCGTTGTTGGTAGGGGCAGATTGGTGACTGTTTTTCAGCCGCACTTATATTCAATAACTCGGTTATTTGCCAAAGAGTTTGCCAAAGCACTTGAAGCCAGCGATGAAGTTGTGGTGTTGGATATTTACGCAGCTCGTGAAGACCCTGAGCCAGGTGTTACCGGCGCACTTATCGCTGATGCTTTCACTGAACAAAAGCGAATGCACTACGTTCCGAATTGGGATGATGTTGCCCAAGTGGTAGCAGATATTTCGAGATTTGGTGATTTTGTGATCACGATGGGTTGCGGTGATGTTTATCGTCAGGTGCCAAGTATTTTGAAGGCGCTAGAAAATTGAATAAGCCACCTAGAAATAGATTTCAGAATCAACCAACCAAGGCCAGGCTAAAACCGGCCAAAATAATGCTGGTCAAGTCAGAAGCTAAAGCCCCTAAGTTGAATCTTCGTCAAAGAAGAACTAACGCTCGTCAGGTGCAGCGTTTTACAAGGGAATCAAGATTTGGCAAGATTTTTATTCGGTCATTGATTGGAAGCATTGCAGCGCTGACATTATTTGTTTTATCAACAATGTTTACCCCGCTGCTTGCCATTGACAAAATTACCGTGGTTGGCAATTCACATGTTCCGACAAAGCAGATTCAAGCAGCTTTGAAACATCGCTTGGGTGGGTCATTGACCATGATCAGTGATACCGCGGTTGCCGATGATCTAAAGCAGTTCAAATTGATTGAAAGTATTTCTCTACAAAGCCAACCGCCACACACTTTGGTGGTGCGAATCTCCGAGCGCTCAGCCATAGCAATTGTGGTTAGGGGAGGCACTAGGTTCCTCTTTGATCCAGCTGGAGTGAATTTAGGTAAGGCCACCGGCCATGAACTAGTTCCAACTATTTTGGTTTCAGATGATCCTAAAACCTCACAAAATTACGCCCAAGCGATAGATGTGCTGCTGGCTCTTCCAGCACAGCTACTGACCCGAGTTGCCTATATCCAAGCGAAGAGCAAAGATAACGTAACCTTGCAACTTCGTGGTTACAGTGCCCAAACAATTATTTGGGGGGATTCCAGTCAATCGATCTTGAAATCGAAAGTGCTAAAGGCATTGCTTTCTCGAACTTCTAGAACAGCCAGAGCAACTTTTGATGTTTCCTCGCCGTTGACTCCGAGTGTTATTCACTAGTTTCATTTTTAGACACGCCTCCACAATATGCAGGCAAAACCGGCTATTACCTAATAGTTTCTTGGCACTAGAGCAATTAAATGGTAAGACTAACCCTCAACTTGAGGTTGAAGGTTCAGTTAACTGTGCAACATGAAGGAAAAACAAATGACAGATCAACTAAGCAACTTCTTGGCAGTAATCAAGGTAGTTGGTGTTGGTGGTGCTGGCGGTAACGCTGTCAATCAGATGATTGAAAAGGGACTACGCGGCGTTGAATTTATTGCAATCAACACTGATGGTCAAGACCTGCTCAAATCAGAGGCCCACGTAAAACTTGAAATCGGTGGGAACAGCACAAGAAGTCTAGGCGCTGGTGCAGATCCTGAATCTGGTAGAAGAGCTGCCGAAGATCACGTTGATGAGATTGCCGAAGTGCTTAGAGGTGCTGACATGGTATTCATTGCTGCTGGTGAAGGTGGCGGAACCGGAACCGGAGCCGCACCTGTTGTTGCAAGAATTGCTAAGCAGTCAGGGGCTCTAACTGTTGGTGTTGTCACCAGGCCATTCGAATTTGAAGGTAATCGTCGTCAACAAAATGCACAGGCCGGGATAGATGCACTGCGTGCCGAAGTTGACACTTTGATAATTGTTCCTAACCAGAGATTGATTGAACTGAAGAATGAAGAACTCAGTTGGGTTGAAGCGTTCTCGATGGCTGATGATGTTTTGCGCGCTGGTGTTCAAGGAATTTCTGATTTGATTACCGAGCCAGGTTTGATCAACCTTGACTTCGCCGACGTCAAAGCTGTTATGCAGGGTGCTGGAACAGCACTGATGGGTATTGGAACAGCTAAGGGTGAAGACCGTGCGGTTAGAGCTGCCGAGGCTGCTATTAACCACCCACTGCTTGAAAGTAGCATCGATAACGCTCGTGGTGCTTTGATCCAATTCGCAGCAGCTTCAAACATGTTGCTCTCTGAAGTTAACAACGCCTCGAAGTTGATTAAAGAAGTTGTTCACCCAGATGCAAACATTATCTTTGGAACTTCGATTGATAACTCGCTCGGCGATGAAATGCGAATCACAGTTATCGCTGCAGGTTTTGATGAAGCAACTCCGAGGTCCTCACGCAGCAGCGATTTTGGTGGACCTAAATCTGCTCCGATTTCAATTGTTGAAGAGCCAGTTGCTTTTGATGAACCAGAATATGTTGAAGCTGCTTCAACCAATTGGTTTGGTGGCAACACCGGATCGGTGAGTTTGGTTGCCGATCCAGTTCAGGAAGTTATTGTTGCCCATGAAGTTATTCAAGACAACGAAGCAGATGAGCAGCAGGAACGTAAAGAAACTGGTTTCTTTGGCAGACGCAGAGAGTCAAAGAAATTTGATGACGGTTTCGATCTTCCTGAGTTCTTACAGTAAAAGATGACCAATCCGGAACTTCAAGAACGTTTAGTTGAAGTTCACTCTCGCATCGAGACCGCAGTTAAAAAAGCTGGTCGAAGCAAAGAAGACGTTCAACTTGTAGTAGTTACTAAGAATCATCCTGTGCAGTTGGCTCTTGATTTACTTGCTCTTGCTGAGTGTAACTTTGGTGAAAATAGAGATCAGGAAGCATCAGCAAAGGCTGCTTTGGTAGCTGTTGAAAATAAGTCTGGTTTAGACCCTATTTGGCATTTCATCGGTCAGTTGCAATCAAACAAGGTCAAATCAGTCCTTGAATATGCCAGCCTCCTGCATTCATTAGATCGCGGTTCTTTATTGCAGGAACTGCACAAGCAATTAGCCAAACTGCCGGACAAGAAGTTGCAAGTCTTTATCGAGCTGAACCTGACTGATGACCCTAACCGAGGCGGGATTGAGCCTAAGAACCTGCTCAGGTTTGCTCAAGAGGTCTTGGCTTCACCGCAACTTGAACTTATGGGTGTGATGGGGGTTGCTGGTCTTGGAGCTAGTCCTGAGAGCGAGTTTGAGCGGATAGCTAAGGCAAGTCAGGATCTAAGGACTATAGCCCCGGAAGCCAAATACATCTCTGCCGGAATGTCCTTGGATTATGAAATTGCCATTGAATTTGGTGCGACACACGCACGCATAGGTACCGCGATAACCGGTCCACGCCAATATCCTTGAACTAACAAGTTTTTTGAGGAGAACTCATGGCCGGTATAGTCGACAATTTAAAATCATTCCTAATGTTAGATCCAGGTGACAAGACACCAAGACCTGCAAAGACACCTAGGTCTTCTGCTCCTGCTGAAGTGCGCCAACGCCCACAAAGATTCAATAAAGGCGGTGGGGTTGCAGTTATTGAAACCTTCGGAGCCAAGAGCTATCAGGATGCAGAGAGCGTTGCAGCTATCTTGCGGGATAACGTCCCGGTGGTGCTTGATCTTGGTGATCTAAGTAGCGATGAACGTAAGCGTTTCCTAGATTTCCTAAGCGGTTTGATCTCAGGTCTGCAGGCAACTGCTAGACGAGCTTCAGCGGATGTTTATGTAATTGCACCAGCAGGTATTGCTATCGAGTCTGAGCAAGCCGAGCCACAAGATGGCGATGACAACCGCCTAACTATCAGACCTTAGTTTTGGCTATTTATCTAGCTATCCTTCAGGGTGCACTTGCCGCAGTTCGTCTGGCTTTGATAGCCCGGATTATTCTCGAATGGGCCAGAATGATATTTCCTAAATGGCAGCCAACGGGGGTTGTTTTAGCCCTGTTAGCTGTTCCATACATGCTGACCGATTGGGCTGTCAAACCGCTAAGGAAGCTCATAAAACCCATCAAAATCGGGGCCAGTGCCTTTGATTTAGCAATAATTGTGCTTTGGGTGGTAATAATTATTATCCAATGGCTGTTGACGCGAGTTTCCTAGCCCTCAAAGGTAAGGTAACCTTAACTTTCGATAGTCGTGTCGGCTTTAGGCTGACCCCAAGCAAATAGAAGGAGCAGGCAATGCCGTTAACTCCCGAAGATGTAGTCAATAAGAGATTTCAGCCAACCAAATTCCGTGAAGGCTATGACCAGGATGAAGTTGATGATTTCCTAGATGAGATCGTTCTTGAGATGCGTCGGATTACTCAAGAGAACGAAGACCTGCGTCAGCGACTACTCGCAGCCGATGGTCGTATCTCGGAGCTTCAAAGAAGCGGAGCTTCTCTAGTTCAGCAAGTCAACTCTGCCGAGGCTTCTATTCCAGAATCGACTACACCTAACACCGCCTTCCCTGAAGCCGGTTCGCCGATGGGCAACCTTGAGTCCAATAACACCAACAACTTGTTGCAATTGGCTAGAAAACTACATGAGGAACACGTCCGTGAAGGCCTGCAAAAGCGCGATGCTCTTATTGCTGAAGGTCACGCAACCGCAGCTCGTATTGTTCGTGAAGCAGAGGCTCAGCACAAGGCAGATATGAGTCGTCTTGAACAGGAGAAGGCTCTTGCCGAGAACCAGGTTCAGACTTTGATCAACTTCGAGAAGGAATACCGTCTAAAGCTTCGTAACTATATCGAAGGTCAACTAAATGATCTTGAAGCAGCTGAATCGGCCTCAAAACCTACCACCATGCCAACCGCAATCAGCAACAACACTTTCCAAATTTAGTTTTGGAACAGGTCAGTCAGATAGGTTCTAAGTCGAAGACTTTACTGTCTTTGACGATTGCCCTGAGCATCATATTCCTAGACCAACTAACCAAGTTCTTAGCGGTTACCTCGCTTACCCCATATGAACCCGTTTCGGTGATCCCTTCAGTTCTTAATTTCACTTTGGCATTTAATGATCGAGCTGCTTTTTCACTTGGTGGTGCCAGTACGTGGGTATTTACGGTTACCTCGAGCTTGGCCGCTCTGGCGCTTTTGTATTTTGTTCCAAGATTCAGAACTAAAGGTTGGTTAATTCTTGGTGGCTTAGCTCTAGGGGGAGTAGTCGGTAACCTGATTGATCGGTTAACTCGGTCACCTGGATTTCCCAATGGTCATGTTATTGATTTCATTCAAATCCCATTCAACTTTCCAATTTTCAACATCGCAGACAGCGCAATCTGTATTTCAGCTTTCTTGATCACGCTTCGGGTTATCCGCGGCCAAAAACTTGGTGGTCGAAAATGACCGAAGAGCGGATTGTTCACGTCCCAGAAGGTTTAGCCGGTTCAAGGGCAGATACCGGGATAGCTAAACTGCTTGGGTTATCCAGGGCTAGCGTGGCTCAAATGATTGAAGATGGTTTAGTTCAGCAGAACAAAATAACTATCCATAAATCAGATTCTTTATTACCAAATGCAGAACTTAGAATTCGTCTGCCAAAACCTAAAGCAGCATTGGAATTGGTTGCAGAGCTTGTTCCAGACTTGAAGATTGTTTATCAAGACACAGACATCGTGGTTGTCGATAAGCCGCAGGGAGTCGCTGCTCACCCTTCAGTTGGTTGGGATGGACCGAGTGTTGGTGGAGCACTGCTAGCCCTTGGTATCCAAATGTCAACCAGCGGGGTTGCCGAAAGACAAGGCATTGTCAGTCGCCTAGATGTTGGTACCAGCGGTTTGATGGTGCTAACCAAAACCGAGATCGCATATACAAGGATGAAGCAGGCTTTTCGGGATCGAAAAGTTGATAAGACCTACCATGCCTTAGTTCAGGGCCGTCCAGACCCAAGTTCAGGAACGATTGATGCACCGATTGGTAGACATCCAAAACACGAATACAAGTTCAGTGTTTCCAACGAAGGCAAACCTTCAGTAACCCACTACATAACCCTGGAAGCTTTCAAAGCGGCCGCGCTTTTAGAGGTTGAACTTGAAACCGGAAGAACCCACCAAATTAGAGTTCATTTCTCAGCCTTTAAACACCCTTTGGTTGGGGACAGCCTCTATGGCTGCGATCCAAAACTAGCCATCCGATTAGGTATGGAGAGGCAGTGGCTCCATGCGGTCAAATTGGGCTTTATTCACCCAACCTCAGGCCAATATGTTGAATTTGAGAGTTCATACCCGAAAGATTTATCCGACGCGCTAGCCATCCTTAGAGCCGAATAGCTCTAAACGGTGTCGCGAGGGTTAATGCTGGTTGAGCAAAGTATGCTATTTGCCCGAAGCGAAAAATCATAGAGAAAAAAGTATTTAATGACCGGCAAGAGCGATAACTTTGTGCACTTACACGTGCACACTGACTATTCCATGCTGGATGGGGCTGCCAAAGTTAACGAGCTTTTAGATAAAGCGGTCGAATTTGAGATGCCAGCGATTGCGATAACCGATCACGGCAATAACTTTGGAGCTTTTGATTTCTGGGAGCAAGCAACTAAAAAAGGAATTAAACCGATCATCGGTATTGAGGCATATTTAGCTCCAGGTTCACGTTTTCATAAATCTAAAACCCAGTGGGCCGATGGTGGATCGGATGATATCTCCAAAGGTTCATACACCCACATGACCATGCTGGCCACCGACAACTCGAGCATGTTCAATCTGTTCAAACTTTCTTCATACGCCTGGCTCGAAGGCTATTACTTCAACCCAAGAATGGACCGAGAACTACTTTCAAGGTTTTCAAAGGGTCTAATTGCCACCTCAGGTTGTGCCAGTGGTGAAATTCAAACCAGGCTACGTCTTGGTCAATATCAGAAGGCAGTTGAAACAGCAGCTGAATTCAGAGATATTTTTGGTAAAGAAAACTATTTCATTGAAATCATGCAACATGGTGCTGAAATTGAACGCCGAACATTCGATGATCTAATCAAAATATCTAAGGACCTCGGCATTCCCTTATTGGCTACCAATGATTTGCACTTCACCAATCCAGGTGATTTATCCGCTCAGGAAGCTTTGCTATGCATTCAAACAGGAACCAAGCTAAGTGATGAACGTAGATTCAAATTCGAGGGGTCAGGTTATTACCTCAAGAGCGCAAAAGCTATGCGCGAGTTGTTCGCAGACTTTCCAGAGGCTTGCGATAACACACTACTAATTGCAGAGCGTTCTGATATTAAGTTTGAAAAACGTAACCTAATGCCTAGGTTCCAGGTTCCCGACGGTCACACCGAAGCTTCTTGGTTTGAAGTTGAGGTCACTAAAGGTATGAAAGAGCGCTTCGGGGATAACATCGCAGATGAATACAAAGCCAGGGTTGCTTTTGAAGTTGAAGTTATTAAAAACATGAACTTCCCTGGATATTTTCTGGTCGTTGCGGATTTCATTAACTGGGCTCGGCAACAGGGGATCCGGGTTGGACCCGGTCGTGGTTCTGCCGCCGGATCGATTGTTGCTTACGCTCTGGGTATCACCGCACTAGACCCAATCAAATACGGTCTGCTCTTTGAAAGATTCCTGAACCCAGCTCGTATCAGTTTGCCTGATATCGATGTTGACTTTGATGATCGACGTCGAGGAGAAGTAATTCGGTATGTGACTCAAAAATATGGAGATGACCGGGTTGCTCAAATCATCACCTACGGAACTATTAAGGCTAAACAAAGCCTTAAAGATGCCGCTCGAGTTTTAGGCATGGACTATTCGGTTGGTGAGAAACTAACTAAAGCCATGCCTCGAATGGTGCTCGGTAAAGACATGACCTTAGCCGAGATGGTAGTTGACCCTAAGGCCCGTCCGGTGATCCTTGAAACATTAGATGATAGCGAAGATGAGTTCAACGAAGATCCGGTGGAATTCGAACCGGTAGTTATCGACGCTGCACTAGATTCAAACAGCAGGTTCAAAGAGGCAGCGGAATTCAGAAAGATTCTTGAAGAAGACCCGGATGCGATGAAGACCTTTGAGTTAGCAAGAGGTCTTGAAGGTTTGAAGCGACAGACCAGCGTGCACGCAGCCGGAGTGATCATGTCTGCTGAACCGCTGCTGGATGTTATTCCCTTAATCAGAAGAGATGACGACGGAGCTATCATCACGGCTTTCGCTCAGCACGCCTGCGAAGAGCTTGGCCTGGTGAAGATGGACTTCTTGGGGCTGCGTAACTTAACAGTCTTAGATAAAGCTATTGAAAATGCGAAGAGTAACCGTGGCATAACTGTTGTTCTGGAAGATCTTGACCTTGATGGCGATACCAATACCTACGAGATGATTTCTAGGGGAGATACCTTAGGTGTGTTCCAACTCGACGGTGGTCAAATGCGTTCGCTACTTAGGTTGATGAAGCCTTCAAAATTTGAGGATATCTCTGCTGCTATTGCCTTGTATCGACCAGGGCCCATGGGTATGGGATCTCACACCTCTTATGCACTGCGTAAAAACGATCTTGAAGAGAACAAGCCGATTCACAATGAGCTAGCTCTTCCACTTTCTGAAATTCTGGATCCAACCTACGGTCTGATTGTTTATCAAGAGCAGGTTATGGCGGTTGCGCAAAAGGTGGCTAACTTCTCATTGGCTCAGGCAGATAACTTACGTCGCGCTATGGGCAAGAAGAAAAAAGACGAGCTTGATGCTCTGAAACTCACCTTTGCGGCTGAAATGAAAGCAAATGAGTTCTCTGAAGAAGCAATGGAAAAACTTTGGGAAACTCTGTTACCTTTTGCTGACTATGCGTTCAACAAGGCACACTCAGCTGCTTACGGTGTTTTGTCTTACTGGACCGCTTATATGAAGGCAAACTTTCCCCAAGAGTATATGGCTGCTTTGTTGACTTCGGTTAGAAACTCGAGAGATCGATTGGGCACATATCTTTCTGAATCTAGAAGAGCTGGAATTAAAGTGTTGCCGCCGGATGTGAATGATTCGATTGCTGATTTCCAAGCCGTTGATAAAGATATACGGTTCGGTCTTGAAGCTATACGTAATGTTGGTTTAGGTGTTGTTCAGGCGATTATTGAAACTAGGAACACCGAAGGTCGATTCGAATCTTTTCAGGATTTCATCGCTAAGGTTCCAGCAACTGTCTGTACAAAGCGTGTGATTGAGTCACTAATTAAGGCTGGTGCCTTTGATTCATTTGGGGTTAGCCGTCGAGCCTTATTTGAGGTGCACGATGAACTGGTGGAATCGGCGCTCAAGGATAAAAAATCAAAGACAACCGGCGAGATGGATCTATTTGGCGATTTTGAAACCGAACAGAGCAATACCAAAATCGCAAATCTAGAGGAATGGCCGCAACGCCAGCTATTAAGTCTGGAACGTGAGATGTTGGGGCTATACGTAAGCGATCATCCGCTAAGAGGCGCTGAGAACAGTATTAGAGCAGCCGCTACTGAACCAATATCGAGCTTCATTTCAAGAGTGAATTTCACCGAAGGTGAACCGGTTACCTTAACCGGATTGATTACCAACGTCGAGGTTAAAACGGCTAGGTCTTCCGGCAATGTTTACGCCAATCTGACCATCGAAGATCTCGACGCAGAAATAACTTTGATGATTTTTAGTAAGACTTATTTAGAGCATGTTGACAAATTAAAAGTTGACTCGATTGTTGCGGTTAGAGGTCGGTTGCGTCCTAGAGATGACAGCTTCACTTTGAATGTGAACGATGTTGTAGTTTTAGAAAAAGACAAAGCTGGTTTCGTTGGTCCACTGAAGTTGGCTATTGCTCAGCAGCTAGCCACTAGGTCAAACATTGAACAGTTGGATAAGGTTCTTTCTAGATACCCAGGTCAGACCGAAGTTCAGTTGCTTCTAAAAACAGATACTGGCGTTACGGAGTATCGAATAAAACACAGGGTTTTTGTTGGCAGCGATCTAATTTCAGAAATCAAACAGCATTTTGGTAGCGATGTGTTGGAACTACCGGTTCAGTTAAGCTCAGTCGAGTCTTTTGCCGGGGAGTTCGTATCCTCGGTTGTGGTAGAGCAAACTGGGGAACTGTTCGGGTAGTAATCCTTTAACTATCTCAACTACCATCACAGCATTGGATTCAACCTCTAGGTGCTCTCTAACTTTGCAAATGAGAACTGCGTTAACCTTTTCAAAAACTGGCAGCTGAAACTGGGCTTCTGGTTTCCAGTCATCATCGAGAAAACGCTTCGTGTGATCCTGGGACATCTTTTTGGCTAAATACAAAGACTCTTCACTCAACATAGATATAGCGACATGGCTGGCATGTTTAAGCCCGTTCCAGCTGCTAGCGCCTCTGGCAACATTGAAGGTGGCTAGAGCTGGGTTTGAACCCAGGGAAGTTACCGAGGTGGCTGTGAAGCCAACTGGGTTACCATCTGGATCATTGAGCGTAATCACGCAAACGCCAGAGGCATGTCTTCTGAAGGCAGCCTTGAGGGCTTCTGAGGTGTCTAAGATTTCTTGCACTTGGGTCCTATCTAGGGATACACATATAGGTTAATGCCTTAGTGAAGTTCAAGGGTTGGTTGAAGGTTAAGGCCTTCCTACCACTACATCTTGATTGAGATTAGAATGAAACCACAACATGTTGGCATTGTTGCATTCCGACTTAGGAGTTATTGGTGTATTGCCCTTTTTGTCGTAATCCAGATTCTAGGGTTATGGATTCCAGAACATCAGATGATGGCTCAGCTATTCGTCGAAGAAGGCAGTGCCCGGAATGTGGGGCTAGATTCTCAACAACAGAAACCGCCAGTCTGTCAGTGTTAAAGCGTGGCGGAACAACGGAGCCGTTTAGACGAGACAAAATCATCAATGGTGTTCGTAAGGCTTGTCAGGGGAGACCGGTGACTGAAGCAGATTTGGCCATGTTGGCTCAAACTGTTGAAGAGATAGTCAGATCAACCGGCGCAGCTCAGGTTGAAGCTCAAGAGGTTGGCTTAGCCATTCTTGAACCACTTAGGAAACTCGATGAAGTTGCTTTCATGAGGTATGCCAGCGTTTATCAAGGTTGGGAAACCCTAGAAGATTTTGAAGCAGCGATTACCTTGCTTAAGGTCGAGCGTGAAACTAATAGTTCTGAAGCGTCATAGTTAGGTCATGGTATTTTAAAACCGTGCTGTATCAGCTAATTTTTCGCCTGTTCCTATCCAGAATGAATCCTGAGACCGCTCATCATCTTGGAATGTTTTCTATAAAGGCAGCTTCTAATCTTGGGTTACTAAAACTCTTAAAAAATAAGAAACACTCCATATCTGCTTTGGGTCTGGAATTTACTGGTCCATTTGGTGTTGCAGCTGGTTTTGATAAAAACGGTGAAGCAGTTAAGGCTCTAGGCCAGCTTGGTTTTTCACACGTAGAAATTGGAACTGTAACCGCCGTATCCCAACCGGGTAATGAGAAGCCACGACTTTTTAGACTCAAAGCTGATAGAGCGTTGATCAACAGAATGGGTTTCAATAACGATGGTGCTCAGCTGGTCGCTAAACGTTTGGAGAAACTTAGAAAATCAAATTCTAAACTTCCAGTTATTGGCGTGAATATTGGTAAGAGCAAGATCACAGCGGTTGAGGACGCAGTTAGCGATTACCAGATAAGTGCAAAGTTGCTAGCTCCTTGGGCAGATTATCTAGCGGTAAATGTTTCTTCACCTAATACGCCAGGGCTTAGATCACTGCAAGATGTTAAAGCACTTGAACCAATCTTGGTTGCAGTTCTAAAAGAGTCGCTGGCCAAACCAGTCTTAGTGAAAATTGCTCCTGACCTAAGCGACGAAGATATTCTTGAAATTGCGAAGTTGGCTAAAAGCCTTGGTTTAGCAGGGGTTATTGCTACCAATACAACGATCGCTAGAGATAATTTGAAGACAGATAAGCAAAAGGTTTTGGCTATGGGTGCCGGGGGATTATCTGGTCCAGTACTGAATCAAAGATCATTGGAAGTGCTAACCCTGCTTAGAAAAACACTTGGTCAAGATCTTGCCATCATCTCTGTTGGTGGAATTGAAACCCAGGAGCAGGTAACTCAACGATTAAATGCTGGAGCTAACCTAGTTCAGGGATATACCGGTTTTATCTACTTTGGTCCTTTTTGGGGTCGCAAACTAAACGGTAATTAGACCAGTCTTGTTTCTGGCGCTTTGGTTTCTCTAGGGTCAGTAACAGTTACCGGTGCCAATATCTCGGTCACCTTGTTCATAACCTCGGCAGGAATCTCAACGCCAACTGCACCGATGTTGCTGGTGATTTGTTCAGGAGAAGTTGCACCTACTATCGCACTTGAAACATTCTTGTTTTGTAATACCCAAGCCAGCGAGAACTGAGCCATGGTGATACCGAGCTCATCAGCTAATGGTTTCAAAAGTTGAACTCGAGTTAGAACATCATCGGTTAGAAGTTTCTGTATCGATCCATTAACTTTTTCATCGGCTGCACGAGAGCCAGCAGGAAGTGGCTGGCCTGGTAGATATTTGCCGGTTAGAACACCTTGAGCCATCGGTGACCAAACAATTTGACTAACTCCAAGTTCTTCACAAGTTGGAATAACTTCTGCTTCGATAACTCGCCAAAGCATTGAATACTGAGGTTGGCTAGAAATTAACTGGATACCTAGTTCTTTAGCAAGTTTGACTCCGGCACGAATCTGTTCGGCATCCCACTCTGATACTCCGATGTATAGGGCTTTACCTTGACGGACTATGTCTGCAAAAGCCTGCATGGTTTCTTCCAGCGGGGTCTCAACGTCGTAGCGGTGAGCTTGGTATAGATCAACGTAATCCATTTGTAAACGCTTTAGCGAGCCATTTATGGATTCCATGATGTGTTTACGAGATAGACCGTGATCGTTGGGCATGCGCTGTGCTACCGGCCAGTAAACCTTAGTGAAAACTTCGATTCCTTCGCGCCTCTGACCTTTTAGGGCTTCACCCAAAACTGTTTCGGCAGCCTGGTTAGCATAAACATCGGCCGTGTCAAAAGAGGTGATTCCGCCTTCAAGGGCGGCGTGAACTGTTGAGATCGCTCTCTCATTTTCGATTTGGCTGGCGTGGGTGAGCCAGTTTCCATAAACCAGTTCGCTTACTTTAAATCCGCTGTTGCCTAGGTAACGATATTTCATTTTTTGTCCTTATTTGCTTATGAATTGATACTAACCAATAATTTTGTGGGCCAATGACTCGACCTTTTGGTGTATTTGGGGGACCCAAGTTTCATGCTCAGGTTTCATTAGAACACTTCTTAGGATTCTTGCAGTTGGTGCATCCTGGATAAGTTCAAAACCCCTTGCCTTTAGCTGCTCAGGTTTAGTGATGTATGTTGCCAAATGGATTTGATCTCTGCGGTTACCTTCGGCTGCTTGCACCAATAGTTCATGTGAAACAAAGTCGAGCTTGGACATCGAATCAACTCTCGGCAGGTATGTGATGATATCTAGCTCTGGCTTTTGATAAGCGACTAAGGCATCTGATTGACTAATCAGCTCATACCAATTTTTTGCAGCTTGTCTAGTCGGGATTAGTGCTTTACCCAAGCCCTCTTCAGTGAGAGGAAAAAGTTTTAGCGTTGCCCAGATCGCTGCTGCGGAAGCTCCAGCTCTAGAACACTCCAGTTGTATTTCACCGAAGTGAACATCATCTGACATGAAGTATGTGTATGGCGAGTCATGTTTATAGAACTTGCCAACACTTAGGTCTCTGAAGAACACTGCACCTGAACCATAAGGTTGCAAACCGTGCTTGTGCGGGTCAACAACTATTGAATCAGCATCTTTTAGCGCCGCATAATGGCGAGCAGTTTCAGTCGATAGGTGATTAGCTGCAATTAGCTTAAAGAAACCACCGTAGGCGGTATCAACGTGAACGCGAGCATCATATTTTTTAGCCAGAATGAGAATATCTGCCAAGGGATCAACGGCACCCAGGCCAGTGGTTCCTAAGGTCGCAACAATGGTTCCGATTTCACCTTTTTTTAGTTCTGCTTCAAGTGCATCGAGCGACATTCTGCCATCAGCCTCGGTTGGAATAGAAACGTTGGTGGTGCCGAGTACTTCAGACATCCGAGAGTGCGTGTAGTGAGCGTCAGCTGAATGAGCAATCTTTTTGGTTGGTTTCAGTTCTCTAGCAATCCAGAGCGCTTCTAGGTTTGCGGTTGTTCCACTCCAAGTTAGATGCCCTAAGAATTCTTCTGGATATTCAAACATCTCGGCAAATTGTTTTAGTACTTCACGTTCCATGATTGTTGTTGCAGGTGAAGCATCAATGGAGTGATTATTTGGATTCAACATCATGGTGGCTAGATATGCTGCAACGGCAACCGGGTGCGGAGCTTTAAGCATTTGAGCTGCGTAGCTTGGATGAAAATATGGGTAGTTATTATCTAGTCGATCGGTAACTTCTTTTAGCACTGAACTTATATCCGCATGATCTGCTTTAAGACTCGGATGAACATCAAAACCCGCGTAGGTTCCTTTTAGTTCTTCTATCGCATTGACCACCTGAGAAATTAATTCAGGTAATTGCGGAGCAGTATTATCTGCCACAGTTAACTCCTTTGTGAACTTGTGGTTCGATCTATAAAAGTTTCGCCTCTTGAGCTACTTCTTTAGTTTGCGACGGGGAATTGGTTTTGGAATTCTAAGTGGTCGAGGCTGCATGCCTCTAGTTACGATATAGAACCAGGTGCCTTTCTGTAGTTGGGTGTCCGTACCTAACTTCTCTTGCACCAGTTTCTTGATTTTGTTGTGTAAAAATATTGATTCAATCATTACAACTGCTAAAGCAAACAACATCACAAGAGTGACAATGCTTTGCGTCACAGTAGTGCCGGAACTAGACATGAATAGCAACACAATCATCATTGGCATGAGGCCTTCGATGATGGTGTATCGGTTATCAATAACTTCACGAGCCAGTCTTCTCTGCGGTCCACGATCGCGACCGAGTAAATACTTCTCGTCACCAGCCAACATGGCAGCTCGAGCTTTCAATCTGGCATCTTTTTGGGTAGCTCTAGCCTGCGCCATAGACTCTTTGTTCTTATTGCCAACTATTGGCCGCAAATTTGCAGCTTCACGTTCTTTTCGAGTTGGGGTAGGACGACCTTTGCCGCTTTGTTTCGAATTGGAATCTTTTTGCTGGTCGCTCATCAATGTCCTTAGTTTTCACGCTTATGTGATTTAGATTACTCACATGACATTCTCTCTGAATCCTGCCAGTTCCTCTCATATGACACCCAACCAGGACCTTATTGATAAAACCACCGCTCTGGTCGAAGCTGAATTTCAAGATCGACTAGCAACTCTAGGGGACCTAGTTCGAATCCCAGGCATTGCCTGGGAAGCATTCGATGCAAATGACCTCGAGCGTAGTGCTAGCACTGTTGCCAAACTGTTCCAAGATTCAGGTGTTTTTGACCTAGTTGAAGTCAAAAGAGCCAGTCTTGATGGCATCGCTGGAGCACCTGCAGTTTTGGCTTCAAGAAAAGCTAAAAATGGCAAACCACACGTTTTGCTTTATGCTCACCACGATGTTCAGCCTCCAGGCGATAGCGATCTTTGGCTGAGCCCCGCTTTTGAGCCAACTCCTCGTGAGGGGCGTATCTATGGGCGCGGAGCAGCCGATGACAAGGCCGGTGTGATTACCCACTTGAGCGCTATCGAGGCTCTTAAAAAGCTTGCCGGAGAAGATTTTGACCTGGGGCTCTCCATCTTCATCGAAGGTGAAGAAGAAGCTGGTTCAAGGACATTTAGAGCCTTTTTGGATGAAAATAAGGCCAAATTAGCCGCCGATGTGATCATTGTTGCGGATTCCATGAACTGGTCACCGGAGATTCCAGCCTTGACCGTGAGTCTTAGAGGCATGGTTTCGCAAGTTATCCATATCAGGACCATGGAGCATGCCGTTCACTCGGGAATGTTTGGTGGACCGGTCCCGGATGCCCTAATTCCATTGGTAAGAGTCCTGGCTTCGTTGCACGATGAAAAGGGAAATGTGGCCGTTAAGGGCCTAAAATCCCATGAATTTGCTGATCTGCCATATTCTGATGCAGATTTACGGGCAGACAGCAGTCTTTTAGCTGAGGTAAGTCAAATTGGTGAGGGCGGGCTGATGACAAGGATGTGGGGTAAATCTTCATTGACTGTGATTGGAATTGATGCTCCTTCGGTGGCAACCTCCTCAAATACCCTTATGCCCAGCGCTTCAGCCAAAATAAGCCTAAGAATTGCCCCGGGGCAAGACCCGCATGAAGCTCTTTTGTTGTTGCGAGCTCACATTGAGGCAAATGTTCCTTTTGGAGCCAGACTTGAGTTTGGTGAAACAGAAGAGGGCAAGGCCTTTATGGCTGATTCTTCTGGTTGGGCAGCTCAATTAGCTAAAAACAGCCTGGCAGCAGCCTTCGGGAACCCAACTGTTGACATTGGTATCGGCGGTTCGATCCCGTTTATCGCAGATTTGACCGAAGTGTTCCCAGATGCGCAGATTTTGGTAACTGGAGTTGAGGATGCCGATTCGAGAGCTCACAGTCCGAACGAGTCAATTCACCTGGTTGGACTAAAAAATGCCATGGTTGCGGAAGCTTTATTCCTGCTTTCTGCTAACCATTTACAAGCAAACTAGTTAGACTAAGAGGGAAATAAGGAGCAAAAATGACTGAAACTCTAGCCCACGGCTTAGAAATAACAGAAGCCGCTAAAGCTGAATTGCGTCGTCACATTGAATCTGCTGACATTTCAGATCTTGAACCGGGTCAGAAGCTTCGTCTGCGTGTTGAGGTTAAAGTTGGTGGCTGTGCTGGATTCCAGTATTTGCCATTCATTTTGACTCCTGAACTGCGCGAAGATGATCTAGTTCGCGATTTCGATGGGGTGGAAGTGGTAGTTGATAACATGTCAGCGCCATTCATCAGCGGAGCTACCTTCGACTTCGTAGATAGCTTCCAGAAACGTGCTTTCGAGATTGATAACCCGAATAGCCAGGGCACCTGTGCTTGCGGTTCTTCTTTCAACTAAATTTTATTTAGCTAATTACCCTCGAATATTCGGGGGTAATTTGCCTTAAACCCTTTATTTATCGGTGTTTTTGGCCAATTTACAAGTCCAAGGTGAATAGACTTAGAGCATAGTTAAATCAATTTTGAAGGGTCGATTGTGCTTCGTAAGCCTCGATTTAAATGGGTAATTCTGCCCATATTTGCCGTCCTAGTTGCCTCATTATCTGGCTGTAGCGCAGATGTGACATCTAGAGGGTTCTTGCCAGGCGTTCCTGGTATCACCAACCATACGGATCGGGTAGTCAAGCTCTGGACAGACTCTTGGATGGTGCTTTTGGCTGTGGGAATCATCGCCTGGGGCTTGATGTTCTTAGCAATCATCGTCTATCGTCGCCGCAAAGGTGACGCGGAAATCCCAGCCCAGCTTAGATACAACATGCCTATTGAGACCCTATTCACAGTGGTTCCATTCATTTTGGTTATCGGTTTCTTTGTTCAAACTGCTGTTGATCTAAATGCAATTGAATCTCCAGTCAAAAGTGATTACAGAATCGAAGTTGTTGGCAAGCAGTGGTCTTGGGACTTCAATTACACCAACAATGACGTTTACGATAGCGGAATCCAGTATCAGGGGGATGGCACTGAAGCACAGCTTCCTGTCTTATATTTACCAGTAAATAAAAGCGTGGAAATCGATTTGACTTCAAGAGATGTCATCCACTCTTTCTGGGTAATTGACTTCCTATACAAAAAAGACGTATTCCCGGGTCGCGTGAACAAGATGTATTTCACACCACAGGTTATTGGCCAGTATCGCGGTAAATGTGCTGAGCTCTGTGGTGAATTCCACTCGATGATGCTTTTCAACGTCAAGATTGTTTCGCAAAGCGACTATGACAAACACATGAAAGATCTAGCCAACCAAGGTAATACTGGCCAGCTAACTTCTAATCCTGATGATCCAAATAACTTGAACCGTGAAAACAATCTTCCGGGTGTAAACCCAGTTAACAAAGGCTAAAACATGATTACTACGGTAAAGAAATCTAAGGGTCGAATTGTTGTCGACTGGTTAACCACAACCGATCACAAGAAAATTGGTTACCTATACCTAATCACTTCGTTCGTGTATTTCATGATCGCCGGTGTGATGGCACTTATCATTCGTGCGCAGTTGGCAATGCCTGGCCTTACTATCGTGGAGACCAAAGAGCAATACAACCAGCTCTTTACTATGCACGGAACAATCATGTTGCTGATGTTTGCTACTCCTTTGTTTGCAGGCTTTGCAAACGTTTTGATGCCCTTGCAAATTGGCGCACCAGATGTTGCTTTCCCAAGATTGAACGCGATTGCTTACTGGTTCTATTTCTTCGGAAGCTTTGTTGCAGTTGCTGGCTTCTTTACCCCACAGGGTGCTGCATCTTTTGGTTGGTTCGCTTATGCACCACTTTCAAACACAACATTCTCACCTGGTTTAGGTGGGGATCTCTGGGTCTTCGGTCTAGCTCTTTCCGGTTTCGGAACAATCATGGGTGGTGTTAACTTCATCACAACAATCGTGACGATGCGTGCACCTGGCATGACAATGTTCCGTATGCCAATTTTTACTTGGAACACATTGGTCACATCAATCTTGGTCATAATGTGTTTCCCACCACTAGCAGCAGCTCTGTTTGCTCTAGGTGCAGATCGAAAGTTCGGCGCGCATATATTTGACGCGGCTAATGGTGGACCTATGCTCTGGCAACACTTGTTCTGGTTCTTTGGTCACCCTGAGGTATATATCCTTGCATTACCGTTCTTCGGTATTGTTTCAGAAATTTTCCCAGTGTTTTCTCGTAAACCAATCTTCGGTTACCGCACTCTGGTGTACGCGACAATTGCAATTGCAGCACTGTCCATGACCGTGTGGGCTCACCACATGTATGTGACCGGGTCAGTCTTGCTGCCGTTCTTTGCCTTCACCACAATGTTGATTGCGGTTCCTACCGGTGTCAAGATATTTAACTGGATTGGAACAATGTGGCGGGGGTCTGTAACCTTCGAGACACCAATGATTTTTGCTCTAGGCTTCCTAACTACATTTATCTTTGGTGGACTTACCGGTGTAATCCTTGCCTCACCAACACTTGATTTCCACCTTTCTGATTCATACTTTGTGGTAGCTCACTTCCACTACGTTGTGTTCGGAACTGTAGTGTTTGCTATGTTCGCTGGTTTCTATTTCTGGTGGCCAAAGATGACTGGCAAGATGCTCAATGAGCGTCTAGGCAAGATCCACTTCTGGTTGCTGTTCATCGGTTTCCACACCACATTCCTTATCCAACATTGGTTGGGCGTCATGGGCATGCCTCGTCGTTACTACACCTACCTACCTGATGATGGCTTCACTTGGATGAATCAGGTTTCATCAGTTGGTGCAGCAATCCTGGGCCTATCTATGATTCCATTCCTTTGGAATGTTTGGATAACACACCGCAATGGTGTTCGAGTTGAAATGAATGACCCATGGGGTTTTGGACGAAGTTTAGAGTGGGCAACCGGCTCACCGATTCCTCGCCACAACTTTACTTCTATTCCTCGAATCAGAAGCGAGTCACCAGCTTTCGATCTAAACCATCCTGAGTATGCAGCCCCCGAAGCTAAAGTTGGCCTCAAAACGAAAGTGAATTCGTAGAAATGAAGACTAGTAAAAATATATTTGTCTTGCTAACTGTCTTTTATTTAGTAATCACCGGTGTTTACGGCTATTGGTCTTACCAGGCCTACGGAAAAGTTGAAGTTATTGGAACCGCAGCAATCGGCATGTTGGTTTTTCTTTCTGGGTTTATTGCTTTTTACTTTGGTAAAGCAGCAAACAGTTTTACCGGAACAGAAGACATGCTCGAAGCAAACATTGAGGATGGGGAAGCAGAGTCAGGTTTCTTTGCTCCGTTCTCATGGTGGCCTTTAGCTCTAGGTATAACTGGGGCGATGTGCTTTTCAGCGCTTGCTATCGGTTGGTGGTTGTTTGTTTGTGCATTCCCATTGGCGCTAGTAGCTCTAATCGGGTTCACATTCGAACATTCTCGCGGAGCGCACGCTCACTAACTTATAGGAACATCAGAGATCTAAGCTAACTCTCAAACAAAAGTGCCCACCAGAAAGTATTCCTGGTGGGCAACTTCTTTAACTCTTATTACTTTTGGTTCTCGATGGCTTTCTGAACCTGATCTTCAATTTCATGAGCATGATGAGCATTAGCTTCAATCTCGGTAATGGTAGCGGGGGAGACGCTGTCTTTGAAGTAGAAGCGAGAAGCGCCAGCGCGAAGACGAGCTCTAATCGTGATCTTGCCCTTAGCATTAGGTCTGGCCAAAGTTGGTTGGTAGTCCTTGTAGTCAACCAACTTGAACAAGTCATGCGCATCAGCTGGTTCATGCACTTCAATGTATTCGCCGTGTGGCAGACGAACAATACGTCCTGATTCACGACCGTGCAAAGCAATTTCTCTATCTTTACGCTGCAGGGCCAAGCAGATTCGCTTGGTTACAATGAAGGAAAGAATCGGCAGGACAATCAAGGAGATCTGCATAGATACTAAGACCTGGTTCAATGACATTTTGAATGTGGTCGCGATAATATCTGTCGATGCTCCAGCCCAAAGTACTGCGTAGAACATAACTCCGGTTGCGCCGATAGCCGTTCTAACTGGTGCATTGCGCGGACGATCCAGAACGTGGTGCTCTCGTTTATCTCCGGTAATCCAGTTCTCGAAGAATGGATAAAGCGCAACCAAGCCTAGGAAGACCAAGCTTGCAACAAGTGGCAACAGGATGTTCATGGAAACGGTGTAATCACCAAGCATGAATTCGATATGGGTTGGGGCAAGACGCAAAGCACCATCTAACCAACCGATGTACCAGTCCGGTTGAGTTCCAGCTGAAACCGGGGACGGGTCGTACCCTCCGTAGTTCCAGATTGGGTTGATTGTGAAGAACGATGCAATCAGCATGATGACACCAAAGACGATAAAGAAGAATCCACCGGCTTTAGCAACGTAAACAGGCATTAGTGGGTATCCAACAATGTTGGTATCTTTGCGACCAGCACCTGAATAGTGAGTGTGCTTATGAAGCACTAGCATCACCAAGTGAATAGCTAGGAATACCAAGATTAGTGCTGGAACCAACATGATATGCAGGCTATAAAGTCTTCCGACAATTGAGTGGCCTGGGAACTCTCCGCCAAAAAGCAAAGAAGAAATCCAAGTTCCAATAAGTGGCACTCCCTTTATCATTCCATCGATAATTCGAAGTCCATTACCTGAGAGCAGATCGTCTGGCAGTGAGTAACCGGTGAAACCAGCGGCCATACCCAAAATAAATAGCACGAAACCAACTACCCAGTTCAGTTCACGAGGCTTACGGAATGCTCCGGTGAAGAATACGCGAAGCATATGTAATCCTGCAGCTGCAACGAAAAGCAATGCCGCCCAGTGGTGAACCTGACGCATAAGTAATCCGCCGCGAACTTCAAAAGTGATATCCAAACTTGACGAATATGCGATCGACATATGTGCACCCTTTAGCGGTGCATAAACTCCGTTATAGATAACATCTGTCATTGAAGGTTGGAAGAAGAAAGTCAGGAATGTTCCTGAAAGCAGAAGCACTAGGAATGAATACAGTGCAACTTCACCAAGCATGAATGACCAGTGGTCAGGGAATATCTTGCGACCAAACTCTTTTAGGACTCCAGCAACACCAACTCTCTCATCAACATAGTTAGCTGTTCCGGCTAGGAAACCGTTCTTTTTCTTTGCTGTTTCAGTGTTACTCACGATTTCACACTCCTATCCCAGAATGAAGGCCCAACAGGTTCGAGGAAATCTGATTGAGCGCGAAGGTAACCTGCCTCATCAACATAGATTGGAAGTTGGGGGAGCGCTCTAGTTGCAGGGCCAAAGATGACCTTGCAACCATCAACAAGATCAAAGGTTGACTGGTGACATGGGCAGAGCAGGTGGTGAGTGTTCTGCTCGTAAAGAGCAACCGGGCAACCTACGTGAGTACAAATTTTTGAGTAAGCAACGATGCCCTGGTACGACCAGTTCATTTTCTCGGGTGACTCAATAAGGTCCTTAGGGTCAACACGAACAAGGAGAACAGCAGCCTTCGATTTCTGCTCCAAGTAATCTTCTTGATCTGGATTTAGGCCTTCAGGGATAACGTGAAAAATGGAACCTTCAGTAACTTCCGAAGCCTTGATTGGAGTGCCATATGGGTCTTGAGTAAGGCGTGTTCCTTGCTTCCAGACCGTGTGACGAAGCTTATTACCTGGGTTTGGTCCAAGATCAGCAAAGATGATAATTCCAGGAAGTGGAAATAAAGCAAGTGCTCCGTAAAGTGTTCTGCGAATAAGTTTTCTTCTCGAGAAACCGGACTCTTGGTTAGCAAGGTTGATTACCTCAATAGCTGCAGCCCGCTTATCTTCAGAAGATCTGATTGGGTGGCGGTCCTCAGTGACTTCATTATCTGGCATTAGGGTTTTTGCCCAGTGCACAGCACCAATACCAATACCTAATAGGCCAAGAGTGATTCCGAGACCTAAGTAAACAGTGTTGTTTCTAACAGTGGTTAAGTCTTCATTGATTGGAAATGCAAAGTATGCATACAAAGCAAAAGCGCTACCCAATATTGAAAGAGTGAATAGTGCTACGACTTGACGAACAGCCGACTTCGCATGCTTTGGACTCTTGTCTGTCATTCTGACGCGGTGTGGTTCGAGACCAGGATCTCTCACTGCATCTGCATGCACTACATTCAAACCACCATCGTAGACATGTTCTGCCTGTGATGAGTGATTGCTGTTAGCAACTTCTTTAGACTGCTCGCTCACTTTTGTCTTTCTTCTTTAGTTAGATTTTGCGCCAAGCCAAATGGTGATAGCGATGATTAGTCCTAGCATTCCTAACCACGCAAGTAGCCCCTCGGTCACAGGACCTAAGCCACCCAGTTCATCTCCACCAGCAGAACTGTTTGTTTGGAGATATTGCAAGTATGTGATGATGTCGTTTTTCTCCTGAGGAGTTATGTTCGCATCGTTGAAGACCGGCATGTTCTGTGGTCCAAGAATCATCGCTTCATAGATGGTCTTAGCTGAAGACTGCATTAGGTTCGGCGCATACTTACCTTCAGTAAGTGCACCACCGCGACCTGCTGCGTTGTGACACATCGCGCAGTTAATTCTGAAAAGCTCTCCACCTCTTTGTGGGTCGCCATTACCAGCAGTGAATTCGGCACTCGGTATGCCAGGACCGGTTGCTAATGATCCGACGTAAGCAGCCATTGCCGCAATCTCATCGTTGGTGAATTGAACTGGCTTTACTTGCATCTGTGGTCCGCTTGATGCTCCAGGCATGCGACCGGTTGAAACTTGGAAGTCAACAGAAGCTTCACCAACACCAATCAAAGTTGGGCCGTTAGATGTTCCTTCAGCGTTTTTACCGTGACATGAAGCACAGTTAGAAAGAAAAAGTTTTTTACCATAATTAATTTGAGATGCAGAGTGAGCAGGTCCCTGTGGGTTGGGGGAGACCGCAGCGCTCACAGCTGTATAGCCAGTGCCAACAACCAGCAATCCAGCAAAAAGAATAATTACTAATCCTTTAGGGCTGCGACGAAGGCCGTTTATTTTACTTTTTAACATTTGCATCTTTCGATTTTTATCTTTATTTCAAAACGTAAATAATTAGGAACAGAGCAATCCAAACCACATCAACGAAGTGCCAGTAGTAAGAAACTACGATGGCAGTTGTTGCTTCCTTGTGACCGAATTTCTTTGCTGCAAATGTTCTTCCAATAACGAAAAGGAACGCAAGCAAACCACCGGTCACGTGCAAAGCGTGGAAACCAGTAGTGATGTAGAAAGATGATCCATAGCTGTCGCTGCTTAGAGCAACACCTTCGCTAATCAAGTTTGAATACTCCCAGACCTGACCTGAAACGAAGATCGCTCCGAGGATGTAACTCAGGATGAACCACTCGACCATGCCCCACTTGAAAGGTGACCTGCCGGTTGCTCTTGGCTGCATTCTTTCGGCAGCAAAGACACCAAACTGAGCAGTGAACGAAGATGCAACAAGAATCAAGGTGTTGGTCAAAGCGAAACCAAATTGTAACTTTTCAGTCCCATTGGTCCAAAGTGCAGGGGAGTTGCCTCGAAGGCTGAAATACATGGCGAATAGAGCCGCGAAGAACATAACTTCGCTTCCCAACCATACGATTGTTCCCACCGCGGTTGGACTAGGGCGGTGGATTTGATTATGAGTTGGGGTAGCAATGGCCATGCTTTTATTTTATCCCGTCCGCGCTTGTTATCCTGCCAATATCCGCATTGCGATGCGGTTTTCTTGATATTTATCAAGTCTGTGAACACTAGAATGACTCCATGACCGACTCGATGTCCTGGCCTGAAATTATTCAGAGCGTAGAAGCGCAAAAACATTTGTCTAAAGATGAAGCTCGCTGGGCTATGCGTGAGATTATGTCCGGTCAAGCCACCGACGATCAGATGGCAGCATTCTTACTCGGACTTCGAGCCAAGGGTGAAGTGTTAGATGAAATTTCTGGTTTTGTCGATGTGATGTTGGATAACGCAGTCAAAGTTCCAGTAACTAACGAAGCCATAGATATCGTTGGTACCGGAGGGGACCAATTAGGAACGGTCAATATTTCGACCATGGCAGCCATAGTTGTTGCTTCCTGTGGCTATCCAGTTCTGAAGCATGGCTCCAGATCGGCTAGCGGCAAGACCGGTTCTTCAGAGATGCTCGAAGCCCTTGGAATAAAACTAGATCTAAGCCCAGAACAGCTGGCTGAAGTGTTCCAGAAAACTCAAATAACTTTCTTTTTTGCCCCACTTTTTCACCCTTCGCTGAAAAATGTTGCTCCGGTCCGTAAAGCCCTGGGAGTTCCCACCACATTCAATTTCCTTGGACCCTTAGCTAACCCAGTGCAGCCAATCGCCACAGCACTAGGAGTGGCTAACAAAGACATAGCACCCCTGATTGCCAATGAAATAAAGGCAAGGAACCGTTCAGCGATCGTATTTAGGGGCTCCGATGGCTTGGATGAGCTAACCGTAACTGGTCCCAGCCATGTCTGGTTGGTCCACCAAAGCACCCTTACAGAGCTTGATTTTGACCCTCAAAGCCTTGATATTCCTCTTTGCTCAGTTGCAGACCTTGTCGGTGGCGATGCCCAGGAGAACGCTCAGGTAGCAAAAGACCTTTTTGCGGGAAAACTGGGGGATAGACCAGCTATCGGGAACATTGTTGCTCTAAATGCAGCAGTGGGCATGGCAGCCATGGAATTAGCTCATTCGAGAGATCTTTCCGAGTTTGATTTTCAAGAAACGATAAGTGCCAAGTTCATCCTTGCCCAAGAAGCAATTGCTTTAGGAAGAACAGAGAGCAAGATGAACGAGTGGGTAGCGGCTACTAATAGCGTCAAGTAACGCCCCGAGCGGTAGATAAACATTACTTGACATAATGTTCATTATCGGTTATCTAATGTACCTTTTCCTAAGGTACGTACCGAGCTCATGTGGCGCCAATGACTCTCCGCTGGCTAAAAGTTCTTGGATGTTCCACCAGCGATACTCAAGAACATCTCTGAGTTCTTCTTGAGTAAATCCTGAAGTATCCGGATTGAACTGATCAACATGTAATTCATAAATCGTATCTGTGTACGTGTGAAAACTGATTCCATCAGCCCAGTCCCAACGACCTTTGGTTTCTAGGATCGGTTCTCCAAGTTGCTCCTGGCTCACAACCATGCCTGTTTCTTCTCTGAGTTCCCTCACAGCGGCTTCCAATGTTGTTTCACCAGCATCTAGGCCTCCACCTGGCGTTAGCCATCTTGGTGGCAAGCCAACTTCAGGGTCAAAATGGGTTTTTAGGAGGAATACTTCATTGTTCCCGTTTATGAGTAAAACGCGACTGGTTGGGCGATGTTTAACATGGATTTTCTCGGTCATTCTGGGTTAGTAACTCCAGTTGTGCCCGATTTTGGGTCAAATCCAAAGATTTTCATGGTTATTTGAAGTAAATATCCGATTCCAACAGCAAAAAGAGCAGTTCCTAGCCCCACTGTCCCACCTAGAAGCCAACCTGTGGTCAGGACGGTTGCTTCTCCGGCTGATCTAACAATCCAAAACGGCTGCCTGGTCACCCTAGTCAGACCCACCATTAAACCATCTCTAGGTCCCCCGCCTAAGTTAGCTGAAATATACAACCCTGAGCCGGTCGCAATCACAATAAGCCCGAGGATTAGCCAAACTAGATTGATCCAGAAACCATCCAGGTTTGGCATAAATGGCTTACTCAAATCAGCAAAAGGGCCGATAGAAACTGCGTTGATCACGGTTCCAAGACCAGGTTTTTGTCTGATTGGAATCCAAATCAGTAAGACAACACCGCTAATCACGATGGCTCCAACACCGAAACTCCAGCCGGTTTGTTTCTGAATACCTTGAGTTAGAACATCCCAGGGTGGAACACCTAATCCGGTGTGAATCATCATGGCCAGACCCAAACCAACCAGATACAGTCCAACTATCAAACGCAGAATAGGTTTAATTCTTAGGCTAGGAAGGTTCACAGACTTAGCCTACCCGCGATGATTTAGGAGAATGATGCAAGAACATCCGTTCTTTGTTAAAGGCAAGGTAGTTATCTTGGCTCATCGTGGTTTCACTCCCCCTCAGGAAAACACTCTGGGTGCATTTGAGCGAGCTATATCTTTTGGTGCAGACATCGTTGAGACTGATATTCATTGCTCTAAAGATGGAATAGCAGTCTTATGTCACGATGCTGACCTGTTTCGAATAGCGGGTATCAAAGCTAAACTCAAGGAGTTAACCTGGGATGAACTTAGCCAAGTAGAACTCAATGATGGATCTAAGTTGGCTTCTCTTTCTGAAGCACTTTTGAAATTCCCTAAAACTAAATTCAATTTAGATATCAAGGATCATAAAGCTATTGCTTCAACCGTTGCTGCTATAGAGTTTGCTAAAGCTTATGACCGAGTTTTAGTTTCAAGTTTCAGTAACAAAACTAGAAAAAAAGCACTTTCCCTCTTTTCTCGACCAGTAGCAACTTCAGCTAGTTCCAGCACCGTAATAACTTCGTGGATATTGTTCAAACTCGGAAAGAAGGACCTATCCAGAGAACTCACAGGAATTGGTGCGCTGCAAATTCCACTTTCGAGTTTCGGAATGAAATTAGATAATCCAAAGTTCATTAGGGTAATTCTTGCTTCTGGAACACAACTACATTACTGGACTATAAATGACTATTCCGAGATGAGACGGCTGATTGCACTGGGCGCTAACGGTATTGTTACAGATAACACATCTTTAGCCATTGAGGCTCTGGGGAAAACTTCTTAGCGGGAATAAATTCTCTGTTACCTTAGTTCTAATTAACACAGCAACATTTAACGGAGGTAACAAATGAGCGGAGACTCACTACGCGGGTCTAGATTGGGAACACAATCTCAAGAAAAGACAACCGGAATTCAATACTCCCCTAGACAAACCGTTAATTATGTTTGCCCTAAGGGCCACACATCGGAAATGATTTTCTCGTCTGACGCCGAGATTCCTCACACCTGGCAGTGTAAACATTGTCCAGCTATGGCCATAACCGATGCTGTCCCCACTCCCCCAGAAGTTGTTGGTAACACGTCTAAAACACATTTAGATCAATTACTTGAACGCAGATCTAGGGATGAGTTGGAAGAAATTCTTGCCGACGCGCTATCTGATTTGAAAAAACGTCGAGCTGCAGCCGAGGCTGCTAGCTAATTCTAAATAGTCTTTGGAAGCCGAACTTTGTCATAAGTAGCAAGGCTTCAACAACAATATTGCCACTCATCTTGCTTGTTCCGATCTCCCGTTCAACGAAAGTGATCGGAACCTCGGCAGCCCGGCCACCTAAACGCAGAGTTCTGTAAGCCATCTCTATCTGAAATGAATAGCCTTTTGCATGAATCGAATTCAGATCCAGCTTCTTTAGAAAATTACAATCAAAAACCCTAAAGCCGGCAGTCATGTCGTTTAGTTTGCCACCGAGCATAAAACGTGCATAAATATTTCCACCACGAGAAAGCCACTGACGACGCAGCGGCCAATTCTTAGTCTGGCCACCCTTGACATATCGTGAACCAATCACCAGATCATTGCTAGAACAAATTGCCAGCAGCTTAGGCAGATCTTCAGCGCGGTGTGAACCATCGGCATCCATTTCAACCACATAGTCAAAATTGTTTGCAAAGGCATAGCCAAATCCTGCGATGTATGCAGCGCCTAGTCCTTGTTTGCCTTCACGATGTAAAACTCTAATTCGTTTATCTTTAGAAGCTAATTCATCAGCGAGTCTTCCAGTGCCATCTGGGCTTGCATCATCAACAACCAGAAGATCAACTCCCTTGTTGTATTGAAATAGTTGGCTAACGCTTTTGTGAATATTGCCAGCTTCGTTGAAGGTAGGCATGATTACTAAAACCTTCATCGCCTTCTCCTAATTCTTGCCACGGTCAATCCAACCAATGCGATTAGGAAAAGACTGACTCCAAAAATAAGTGCAGATATCTCAATGTATCTTCCGAATCTAACCGCAGGAGTTATGTCTTTACGAAGCGAAATATCAGCAACCATAGCAGCTGGAGTAAACATTGGTAGTTCTCGAATTACTTTGCCATCTGGCGAATAAATACCAGATAAGCCAACGGTTGAAATTGCAACCACAGTTCTACCGGTTACGATTGCTCTCATTCGAGAAATTTGAGCCATTTGAACACCCTGCTCACTTTTACCGAAATCAGAACTATTGGTCTGAATCATTATGGCTTGAGCGCCATCGTCAACCAAGTCATACCCTAGCTCGTCAATTGTCGCTTCAAAGCAAATAAGTGAACCAACTCGAACACCTTTTTGAATGTCAAAAACTCCGTCCCGAGTTCCTGCCGACATATCCCAACCAATAAGTCCGATCATCTCTGGAGCTAAAGCCATAAAGAAAGAGCGATAAGGAACATATTCACCAAACGGTACCGGACGTTTCTTGTCATACCAGTCGGTTATGCCTTTGATCGGATTCCACAAATCAACTTCATTAAAATAATCTGTTCCGCGGAAAGTTTTATTTCCAAAAAGCAGCGGTGCTTTTAAATCTTCATTAACAAATTTGGTGACCTTAACATTCTCTTCAGCAACATTAATTGGGTCTAGGTCAGCTGAGTTCTCCGGCCAAACCATGAGTTGAACACCTTCGGCTTTGCCTGAACGAATGAGTTCTTTAGAAACTTTCAGATGTTTATCCAAAATAGACCCAGGCGGGTTATGAGCGAATAACCCTGCGTTGGCATTACCTTGAACGGCAGCTACTCGCAGAGTGCCGGAAGTTGAATTTGGTAAAACAAATACTGCAGGCAAACCTATAACAATCACCCAAACCCCAATTGTTGGAGACCAGTTCCTAAATCTCTTTACTAACCCTGATCCTGCTGGCAAAGGATTTATGAATTGCAATGCCGCCAACGCGATTGAAAAAACCAAGAGCCAACTCAAACCAGCAATGTCTATCCCCCAGGCCCATTTAGCTATAAAGTTATCTGCTTGACTCAAACCTATTCTGGCCCAAGGCATACCGCCGAAAGGTGCGTGACTGGCAACGAATTCTCTGCCGGTATAGATTCCACCGATCGCAAAAGCCAAGACGACATTTTTCCAAATGCCAAGTGGCAAAGTGTTTAGGTAGCGCCAAACTACTGCAATCGCGCCAAATGAGACACCAATGAAGAAAGCTTCAATAAAAGAAAGTGCAAACCATGGGATTGGACCTAGATAGGTAGTTAGCCAAATAAGAACTACACCGTAAAAGCTAAATCCGGCTAGCATGCCCAACCAAAATGATTTGAGAAACTTAGTTCCCCTAATGCTAAGCACGATAAGGAAAATGCCAATGAAAATCCCAGGAGTGAAATTTATGGCAGGAAAACTGGCTGCTAGTGCCAGTCCCCCGACAATGGCTAATGGTGCTTTAGCCCAGAACGAGTTTGATTCTCGAAGCCATTTCAGCATTTTTCACACCCTAACAATCTAAGCGTAATAGGAGTAAGCAACGATACCTCGCTTGACTAGATCCATGGCATCGGTAGCGGTCTTGCTGAGTTTGTCATCGTTGATATTTGAAATTTGATCTAGCAGATCAATCGTTTGTTTACACCATCTAATAAAGTCACCAGCAAGCATTCCAGTGGCTTTGAGGATGTTATCCAACCTTGAACCGGTCGCCCAGCGATGCATCTGCAAAGCCATAGTCGCATCCGGTTCGTTAGTTAGAGGCAGTTGATGTTCCTTGGATAAATCTTGGAGCTCATCCCAAATGCCCAAAGTTTCATCAAACCGTTCACCAAAATCACCTCTTGGATATTTCGGGTTTAGTTGCTCATCTTCTCGCCTGGCTTCATAGACCAAAGCTGATGCAAGAGCCGCAAAAGTTGCCGGATCTATGCCAGCCCAAGTTTGTCTTCTAATACACTCCGATACCAACAAATCTCGATCGCCATAAATCTTAGCCAGCTTCAAACCGGCTTCGGTAGCTTCTAGGTCGTCTTGGTCTTGAACTAGATAACCAAGTTCCAAAAGCATCTCTGAAATGTTGTCAAAAGTCTTTGCGACCTGATTGGTTCTTGATTCAATCTGCTTGATGATGGTCTGAGTTTCCCGATAGAGCTTGAACCAGCGTTCAGCCCAACGAGAGTGTGCTTCACGTTCAGGACAACCGTGGCACGGGTGGGCACGCAGTTCTCGTTTTAGATTAGTAATCCGCAGTTCATGTTGACGCATGCCCTTTGTTTGGCGCAGATCATTTCTTTTGGCCGCTCTACCGAAGTTAGCTAATTCTTTTTCAAGATCGCTGATTTCTCTTCGCAATTTTGCATACTCCGTGAAATCCCCAAGATGACACTTCATCGACTGTTCATAACCAAACAGGGAGGATTGTTTTTCTCTGATTCCTCTAGCTAACCCGACTACCGAACGGTCGGCTTGGAACTGAGCAAACGATGTCTCTAACACTTCACGGGATCGTCTTGCACCAAAGGCTTGAATTAGATTCACGGTCATATTGAAAGTTGGTTTAAATGAAGAATTCAACGGATAAGTTCGTTTAGAAGCTAGGGAGGCAACGTAAGCAGGATCAAGGTTTCCAGACCATTGAATAACGCTGTGTCCCTCGTGATCGATTCCTCTGCGTCCGGCTCGACCAGTAAGTTGTGTATATTCACCGGGAGTAATTTGAACTCGGCCCTCGCCATTGAATTTATCTAAACGTTCTAAGACAACGGTGCGAGCTGGCATGTTGATTCCCAGAGCCAAAGTTTCAGTTGCAAAAACAACCTTCACTAGTTTTCTCAAAAACAGCTCTTCAACTACTTCCTTGAACGCAGGCAGCATGCCAGCGTGATGGGCCGCCACTCCCCGCTCCAAAGCGTTAAGCCATTGAAAATAACCTAAAGCTGAAAGATCCTCATCTGGGATATTTCCGCATTTCTCTTCTGCAATTCTTCTAATCAGTTGTTTATCTTCAGGTTTGGTAAGTCTTATTCCTGAAGCGAGAACAGCTTGAACTGCCGCTTCACAGCCGGCTCGGGAGAAGATAAAGAATATGGCTGGCAATAAATCTGCCTCATCAAGAATCTCAATGACAACAGGTTTTGTAACGCGAGCAATCCGACCAAGGTTTTGATCAAACCCCTGGTAACCTCTGCGGCCTCTGACTGGTTTGTTTATCGGTGCACGCATCTTGTTGGCATGACGTTGCACCAGATCAACATTTACCCGGCTATCGCCCTCTTTTTCACTAAACAAAGGAATCAATTCATCACCGAAGAGCACATGCTGGCTAAGCGGGACAGGTCTTATCTCGGAAACGATAATCGCTGTATCACCGCGTATCTCGTCAAGCCAGGCCCCAAATTCTTCTGCGTTAGAAACTGTGGCGCTGAGAGAAACAACCTTCACATCTTTTGGTAGATGCAGGATAACTTCTTCCCAGACCGCTCCCCTGAAACGGTCTGCAAGGTAGTGAACTTCATCCATAACTACGAACCCCAAGTTCATCAGAGCATCAGAATTGGAATAGATCATGTTTCTAAGCACTTCGGTGGTCATAACTAAGAACTGAGCATCACTATTGATGCTGGTATCTCCAGTTAGAAGACCGACCTTGTCATTGCCGTAGCGGGTAACCAATTCGGCATACTTTTGATTGCTAAGAGCCTTAATCGGCGTGGTGTAGAAGACCTTTAGGTTTCTAGCTAAACCCAAATGCATAGCAAATTCACCGACCACAGTTTTACCTGCGCCTGTCGGTGCTGCCACCAGAACGCCTTGGCCCCTAAGCAACGCTTCACAGGATTTTAGTTGGAAGTCATCCATTGGAAACTTCAATAGTGCAATAAATGAATCCAATTCAGGATTTTTACGATTTTGTTTGGCCCTAGCGTATCGCTCTGCCGGGCTCAGGTCCTCGCTCATTGGCTAACTTCATCAACTGTTAGATCTGTAACAGCTTCATTTTTCTGTCTTGAAGCTTTTCGCCTGTCATTTGCTAAAGCAATGAACGCTGCTAAAAAGTAAAGAGCAATTAGAGGGATCATAAGTAAGAACATAGACATCGGATCAGACACCGGTGTCGCAATAGCTCCAATAACAGCAATGATGAACAGTGCTGGGCGCCACCCCTTCAGAATTGTTTTTCCAGAGATCACGCCAAGAGCATTTAGGAACAACAAAATTATTGGTAAAACAAAAGCTAAACCAAAAACCAAAAGCACTCGAACAGCAAAAAGCACATATTCCGCGGCGTTAATTACGTTGGCGCTTCCAGCTGGAGTGAAGGAAAGCAAACTTCTAATGAACTCAGGAAATAGCCACCAGCCAAACCAGGCTCCGGCCAGAAATATAGGAGAACTGACTAGTAGGAAACCGACTGTATAGCGGCGTTCTCTTTTTTTGAGAGCCGGTGCGATAAATGCCAGAAGCTGATACAACCAAACTGGGCTCGAAATAAAAAGTCCGACAAAGAAAGCTATTTGCAGGTGCAAATCAAAAGCTGAAACAACAGAACTGAAATTGATAGTTGCATTCACGTGTTCGTCTTTAGCTAAATCCAAGATAGGCTGCTGCAATTTGGCAAATATTTGGTCGAAAAACATCCAACCTATGATGCTGCCGCCAACAATGGCAAATGCTGATTTGAAAAGACGGTTTCTAAACTCTCGAAGATGCCCCGATAATTTCATTCTCCTTTCGGGGTTGCGGCTCTTAGCCATTACTTCTCTTCTTTGGTTTGATCTTTCTCAACGCTAGGCTTCTTGTCTTCGGCACGCTCGTCGCTCATTTGCTTCATTTCCTTGCGGAAAATACGCATTGACTGGCCAAGACTCTTTGCAAATCCTGGAAGCTTTGGAGCTCCCCAGATCACAAGAACCACTAGCACGATGACAATGATGTGCCATCCTTCGAGTCCTCTAAACATAACTAGCCTTACTACTCAGATACGGGGTTATTTCTAGCTTCCAGCCTACGCTGTCTATCTAGTCTTGAGCGCTTCAGAGCACTCAACTCAAGTTTAAGCCCTTTTGCCTTCTGGGTGATCGGGTCGAGAGATCTCATAACTCGCTTGGTCGAGGCTCTTAACCTAAGAAAAACCCAAAGCAATGCCAGTACAGAAACCCCAACAACTAAACCAATCAAATAAGGAATAAGACTGCCCACTATTCGGCATCCTTGGGAGCATCGGATATTGAATTGGCAATTGCTCCAAGGGCAAAATCTCTAACGGCAGCTTTAGCTTCTTTAGGGCTAATGACTTTAGCTGCTCCCCCGTATCTAGTCACTAGTCGCCCTAGATTACGAACATCACCGACCTTGACTGTAAATCTGCGGTTTAGCTTGTTGACCGCAACTGGTTCAGCTATCGGTTTCAAGTCATACATCAATCCGTATGCGCCTGGTTCAACCTCTAGAACCACTTCGATGTCATTAACGTTAGCGATGTAAATCTCATCCTGCAATTCAGCTTCTCTTGCCTTTTCGCTAATTTGAACATCTTCTAAAAGTTCGGTGTTCCGCATACGGTCGATACGGAAAGAGCGTAAAGCCTGCTTCTCTTGGCACCAGCCGCGAAGATAAACAAATTCACTGTGTGGATCGACTCGTAAAGGTTCGATTACTCGACCAATGGTGGTGACATTCTTCATGTCGTGATAGTCACAGCGAATAGCCAAGCCTTTGTTGATTGCTTGTCTTAACACTCGAAGATCAATTTGCATTCCAACCGGATTGATTTCAATTTCAGGAGTCTGCGTCTTGCTAAACCCACTGGCAATAATCTCTTGCAAAGCAGTAATCTCATCAACGTCAGCGATGCTTGGGATTGACTTTAGATAAACCAAACCGGCGGCTAATGCAGAGGCTTGACGAGCCGATAATCTCGGGATTTTATCTAACGCAAGCTTGTCACTAAAAGAAATCGCAACGTTACCTTGTTCTAGTTCATCAAAGTCAACTCGATATGGTGAGTGGTAGTTGATCTCGATTAAACCAAGATTTCGTATGGCATCAGTTATCTCTGATTCAGAAACTTTGAAATGCTTAGCTAGTTCCGCAACATCGTATTCAGCTCCGCCAATAACATTTCCAACTAGGGCAAGCATTAGGTTGAATCGATCAGAATCCTTAAGTCGTTTTTGCTCAGGCATGATCATCAACCACTCTTTTAAATCCTTCAGAAACCAACTCAGCTAATTCAGTTGGCTCAATAACTTCAATTTGGCCAGCATACTCACGAATCAATTCGGCCAACAAGAACTTGTCGTAATAGCGCAGGGTTAAAACTCCGCTACCCTGTTTTTTCAACTCCATTTCATATCTAAACCAAGCTTCGGTATCTGGTTTGATTTTCAGTTTCGCTATTTGCTTGTCTGCGAATGCTTCAAGATCAGCCTTAGCCTTCTTCACCAGTTCTGGGTCTGGAGCCTCAAAATTACCGCCATTAGGGTTGGTTGAAACACGACTAACCATTCTGCGCAACATAAAGTTTCTAGGCTCGTCTTTCTTTTCGTCAAAACCTAAAACCACCCACTGGCCATCGATTTGCTTGATAACCCAAGGTTCCAAGAGCCTAGTTTCAATCACACCCGTGTTTGGATTACGATAATCAAATTTGATGACTCGCGAATCAGAGATTGCATTATTGATCTCTCTAAAGTTTGGCTCATGCTCGATGATTCTTGGAGCGATACCGGCGATGTCAGAGTCTTCGCCAACCACCCCCATAGACCTGAGCTTGACGATGCCCTTATTAGCAGCCGAAGACAGAGATCCTCCAGCCCAGGCATCAGCAGCTAACGAAAGCAGTGCAAGTTGACGGGCAGTTAGCTTTATGTTTGCAGGCCAGGTAAATTCTTCCTTTTTGATGACGTATACCGTTGCTTGATTATTTTCATCTTCGTATGCAGGGATAACGGCAACGACGTTGATTCCATTGTGTCTAAGGGTGTCTTTATCTCTTTCGAATTTGCGTTCGAGAGTTAAGTTATTGCCGTTGACTTTGTATTCACTTTGATATCCCGGAATGGAACTTAGGATTTGATGTTTAGATAAACCAACTTTGGAATACAAAAGAGCACAGGTCAGTGCAAACAGCCGCTCCGGTTTCGGTATTTTGTATTTCGTGTTGGCTTTTTCTGTCATAGGTTTTATCGAAACTTACTTCTGTGTTCCAAGAACGTCAACAACAAATAACAAAGTTGCATTTCCCGGAATGCTTCCCTGACCAGTTGCTCCGTAAGCAAACTCCGGAGGCATGCTAGCAATAACTTGAGATCCGACTTTAACTCCTGTTAGAGCCATAGCTAAACCTTTGATGCTTCCTGTAGCAAGGTTTAGAGTCAGCGGTTGAGAATCCCATGATGATTCCACTGTGCTTCCAAGCGAGCTTGTCCAATCCCATAGCGAGTACTCAATGGTGACCGTATCGGTTGCCTTTACAACTTCGCCTTTACCAGCGATTACAACAGCTGACTTGAATTCTTTAGGAGCACTAAATGAAGGAGCAACCAATCCTGGTCGTCCAGTCTTTGGATCTCTAACCACCTGAGGCAAACCGCTCACCGGTGACTGAGAATCACCATTAGCGTGCGGTAGAAATATTTTCACAAGTTTGAATACGTAGAGACTTCCACCTGGGTTCGAATCATTGGATGGAACAGCTAGCGCAACAACTGATCCTTCCTTAACTCCAGACAGAGCATTACAAAACACTGGATATGTTTTGGTGTCTAAAAGTATTGGTTGCGCATCAGTACCATTGAAAGAATTTGAACCAGCCATATTTCCAGTGCTGGAAGAGTAAACCGCATAATCCATGTTCACCAATTGATTACCGGTGAAAACTGGACCATTACCTTCGGTAACAACTTTGGTTTCCGGCTTGGTAATTTTAGAAAGCTGAGAAGCGAAAGTAACACCGGGTGCTGCATTAGCAAAATCAACATTTGGTGCGCCAGTTTTATTCAACTTGACAGTTACAGAATCAATTGCTTTACCACCAGCGAAATGATCACAAACTGGGCTAAGTCCATTGAATGCATCATTCGCGGAGTTGCCACTTGAACAGCCAGCCAGCAAGGCGACGATGGCGATAGCTAGGGAAATAGTTCTTATTTTTTGCACAATGTCAGCTTTCTTAGGTTTTACCTAAGTTTAGCCCTGATTTGGCTCGGAACCACCGACAATTGAGTCAGCGGCTTTTTGGGCCGCTCTAAGGGACTTTCGGACCTTTTTCTCGCTCACTCCGCGCTCACCCACGTGTTCTGGGTTCCAAATGGCGATATCAGCATCGTCGAACTCAGGTTTAGCCTTTCTAACAAAAGACGGGAGGATCGTTCCTGGCGCTAAACGGCGGGTAGTCAGCAGGAACCCGGTGTGACCACTCATTCTGTGCTCAGGCCTAACTGCTAGCCCCTGCAGGTGCCAACCACGGTATAGAGTCTCAAAAGCCTCAGGTTCAGTGAAACTACCCAGAGCCCTTATGTCCTCAGTGACTCTTGAAAGCTGAGTTACCGTGGCCACATAACAAATTAGAACCCCACCTGGAGTCAACACCTTGGTTACTTCATCTAGGCACTCCCATGGAGCCAACATGTCAAGAACTACCCGATCAATACTCTCTGGTTCAATCTGCTTGGGCAATTCCTCTTGCAAACTGCCAACCTTGACTTCCCAGTTAGTTGGTCGACAGCCAAAAGCTGCAGTGACATTGGCTTGAGCAATTTCAGCAAAGTCAGATCTTCTTTCAAAAGAAGTTAGAGACCCTTCAGAACCGATTGCCCTTAATAAATACATGCTCAAAGCTCCAGATCCAACACCAGCTTCGATAACTCTTGCACCTGGAAAGATGTCTCCCATGGTGATGATGTTCGCCGCATCCTTAGGGTAAACAATTGCCGCTCCCCTAGGCATAGACAAGACAAAATCAGATAACAGTGGCCTTAATACTAAATACTCAACACCCGCTTCATTCCGGATAACCGAACCATCAGGTAAACCAATGATGTCATCGTGATTGACGTTTCCTCGGTGGGTACCAAAGGCTGCCCCTTTAGCCAAAGTAATAGTGTTCAATCTGCCTTTGGGCCCAGTTAGCTGAACTCTTTCACCAGCCTGAAAAACACCGCGCAGTGCTCTAGCCATTACAGCAACTTCCTTAGCTTTTTATAAGTAACGCCTTCGAGGCTTTCCCAAAGTATTCGGCCTGGTTTCTCAGGAATGCCACCAATGTGTGGGATGCCAATGGCATATGTGCCAGCTGCTTCCGCCGAGGTTAGACCAGAGACACTGTCTTCAAAAGCAATACACCTTGATGGTTCAAAACCAAGCTGCTCCGCTGCCTTTAGATAAGCCTCTGGATGGGGTTTGCCATGTCTAACATCATCCCCAGCCACGATTAGATCGAAAGCATCAAATTCAATTGCATCAACTACTTGTTTAGCCATCCGATTCAGCGACATGGTTACCAGTGCCGTCTTGACGCCATTATTTCTAAGATCTTGTAACAGCTCTTTGGCTCCAGGTCGCCAAGGAATAGATTGCGCCAATTTGCTTTGAACATCTGAGGTAAGTCTGGCCACGATTTCTTCGGGTTCCAAAGACACATTGGTTCTTTCTTTAAAAAGCTGAGATGACTTATCAAGGCTCAAGCCAACTACGTCGATGCCGTCCTGAGTGCTCCAAACCCCGTTATGTTCTTTAGCCAACTGCTGTTCGCTCTGAATCCAGTACGGCTCAGAGTCGATAAGGGTTCCATCCATGTCAAAAAGCACGGCAAAGGGGCGTTTTAATCCAAACATTATGCCCAAAGTCTAATCGGCAGTTATGAATTAGAGTTCTATCTAGAGCATCTAGCAACGAAATGGTATGGATTTGAACGAGACTTCAAAGATTTTTAGTGGCAAAGTATTGATTGTGGCTTTGGACGGGTGGACCGACGCTGGTTCGGCTGCAACCGGGTCCGCTACATACATCAAAGACAAGTTGAATTGCGAGCGCCTGGTCAGTCTCGAAGACTCTGAATATTTTGATTACTTGAGGCAGCGTCCGATCATCGTTCTCGATGAACACGGTGACCGAGACTTCCTATGGCCAAGCATCGAACTTTGGGGACCTGCCAAGACTGACTCAGGAACACCTAAAGGTTTAGAACTGTTTTTCTTAATTGGCCAGGAGCCTGCCATGCAGTGGCAGTATCTTCGAGATGAGATTCGCGAGATTATTGAAGACCGAGATATCACCTCGGTGATTATGGTTGGTTCATTAGCTGCTGAAGCTCCACACAACCGGCCAATAAAGATTTTCAAGAATTCACAAACCGCATCGGTTCGCAATGCTTTCGGTATTGAACGAAGTAACTACGACGGCCGGTCCGGGTTCATGTCTGTTCTTGGTGACGCTTTTGAAAAAGCTGACATACCTACAATCTCCATTTGGGCACAAGTCCCGCACTATGTTGCATCTATGCCTTCGCCGAAAGCCGCTCTTGCTTTGGTAAATGATTTAGAAATCATGCTTGAGTTCAATGTTGATCACAAAGAACTTCTCACTTCAGCTTTTGAATGGGAACGTTCAGTTGATGATTTCGTTGAAGGCGATGAGGATCTTCAGAACTATATCCAGAGTCTTGAAAAAGCCCGAGATGAATCTGAAGCTGAAGAATTGAACACTGATCAGCTTGCCTTGGAATTTGAAAAGTATCTAAGACAGAATGAGACTGGGCCAGAAAGCGCTGAAAGCTAAGCTGCGATCATCCCGGTACTAAGCATCACAATTAGCCCAATACCAACCAGCACTCGCCAAATAACGAATGGGACGAATGAGCCCTTATTCAAATACTTAAGCAACCCAGCAATAACCAGATAGCCAACTACGAATGAAGCAACAGTTGCAGTAATGGTGCCCATCATGGAATTGGAATCAAGATTGTGGTAGTTGTCTTTGAATTCAAGTAACCCGCTCGCCAATACTGCTGGGATTCCAATTAGGAAAGAGAACCTGGCCGCTGCAGCTCTATTGAAGCCAGCAAATAAACCAAAGCTGATGCTCGCTCCTGATCGTGAAACACCAGGAATAACAGCCAACATTTGACCAATACCGAAAAGCATTGCTGAACCAAAAGTAAGTTCAGAAATTGGCTTCTGTTTTTTGCCGATTCTATCTGCAACAAACAAAACTAAACCAAACACGATTAGCATCACTGCGATTACCCATAGGTTTCTCACAGTCGTTTCAATAAAACTTTTGAAAAGTAATCCAACCACTGCAACTGGAATGGAACCCAAAATCACATAGCAAGCCATACGGTAATCAGCGTTACTGCGTTTTGCTGAATTGAAGATTCCCTTGAAGAAAGCGGTTACTAAGCGCCAAATGTCTTTAGCGAAATAAAGCAACACAGCAGCTTCGGTTCCAAGTTGGATGGTTGCCACAAAAGCAGTGGTAGCAGAGTTCTTTTCACTTACGCCTGGAACCTGCATAAGCTCGGATGCAATTTGCACGTGTGCGCTAGATGAAATAGGCAAGAACTCTGTCAGTCCCTGAATAATTCCAAGTATTAGTCCTTGGATAAAAGTCATGCCCAATCTTCCTCATCATCAACTAGATCCATTGGGAGGAATTCACCGTATTGATCCGAGATGGCTTCTTCATAGTCCATGAATGCGTTCTTAAGATGTTCGTAAGCTGCTAAAACAGCAGGATCATCGCTTCCGCGACCTGTCGCAGCAGCCTCAAAGTGTCGTTCTAAGGCAGCAACAAACTTGCTTAGAGAGTTTCTGGCATCTTGAGTCATAACCCAAAACTACTCCTGAAACGCCAATAATCTCGGATGCTTGAACGAAAAAAAAGTTAATCACGTTTCATAGTAAATTAGGCTTTGTAATACACACCTTCAGTCCGGGTGGCGAAATGGTAGACGCGCTAGCTTGAGGTGCTAGTCCTCTTTAGAGGGTAGGGGTTCAAGTCCCCTTTCGGACACTCACCTAACATGAGAAAAATTTACTTTAGATAAATGTCAACAGATTCACTTTCAGAGGCAGCTTCGTATTCCATCGAAGTGGCAAGGCAACGACTTGCCGGCAAGAAGATATTTGTTCTAACCGGAGCTGGCCTAAGCACAGACTCGGGTATCCCCGACTATCGCGGTGAAGGTAGGGTCGCTAGACATCCAATGACCTATGACACTTTTATGGCTTCATTTGAGGCGCAGCAGCGCTATTGGGCTAGAAGCTATGTTGGTTGGTCAAGAATTGCTGTTGCTCAACCAAACCCAGGTCATTTTGCTTTAGCCACTGCAGAGAGTCAAGGTCAAATCAACTTCTTGGTAACCCAGAATGTTGATCGGTTGCATCAGCAAGCTGGAAGCAAAAAGATTGTTGATTTGCATGGCCGACTAGATCGGGTCATTTGCCTCTCATGCAAAAAGATCATCAGCAGAACAGAGATGGACTCCTTGCTGGAAGAAAAGAATCCAGATATATCAAAAGATGATTCAGTTGAATTCAGTCCTGATGGTGATGCAGAAATTGAGGGAACCTCTGATTTCAGGGTGCCTGCTTGTTCTTGTGGCGGCATATTTAAACCGGACGTTGTTTTCTTTGGGGAGTCAGTCCCCTCTGATCGTGTTGAAAAAGCCATGCAGGAGCTTGAATCAGCTGAGGCAATTTTGGTAGCGGGCTCATCATTAACTGTGAATTCAGGTTTTCGTTTTGCGCGTCAAGCCGCAAAGACAGGCAAACCAATTGTTATCGTAAACATAGGTTCGACACGTGCAGATGTGCTTGCCATAGCAAAAATCGAAGCAAACACTTCCATCGCACTTGAAAGGCTCCTCATTGACTGAAACTACCCTTGGCTTAGTTAGACACGGTCAAACCGACTGGAACATCGACCTTCGATTGCAGGGCTCGAGTGATATCCCGCTAAACCAGACCGGAATTGATCAAGCCAAAAGCGCAAGTTTAAAGCTCAAGGTTGGTGATTGGGATGTGATCCTGGGCTCTCCCTTATCTAGAGCTCGCGACACGGCAGAAGTATTCGCAGACAGGTTGGGATTGAGAGTTGTCATTGTTCCTGAATTAGTTGAACGATCTTTCGGAACAGCCGAAGGTCTTTCGCATCCTGAATGGAGAAAGCTCTATGAAAGTGGAACACAAATCGAAGGACTGGAATCCCTTGAAGATTTGCGGATTCGAGCAAATATTTTGCTGGACATGGTGGCTAACGAATATGCCGGGCAAAAGGTGTTAGCTGTTTCACATGGTGCATATATTAGAAAACTGCTCACCATTGTTTCAAATGACTTATATCCAATCGAAGGTGATCGCCTCGCAAATGTTTCAATGAACCGTTTAGGCCACCAGGATGGAATCTGGGACGTCTTGGATTACAACCCTAGTTCTCTAGCTGACTGAAAACTTTTAGCAGCCTGTCCGCCGAATCATCCCAATTGAACTTCTCTGATTCTTTGATTGCTGAACGAGACTTCTCTTCCCAAAGCTTTGCTTCGGTTAGTGACTCAAGCCTTGCAGCAAGTGACTTGGCATCATTTGGATCGAAGTAGCTTCCGGCATCTCCCGCTACTTCCCTAAAGATTGCTAAATCAGAGACAACCACCGGGGTTCCCTGTTGCATTGCTTCTACCAGCGGAATGCCGAAACCTTCATCACGACTGGCTGAGACCAAGGCAAATGCCGAGCCAAGTATTTTCATATACTCTTCATCGCTAACCCCGTTGTGAAAAATAACTTTAGTACCAACTTGCTTAGCTAAATTTTCTAACTGCTTCTTGCGCTCAGGAGTTATCTTGCTAAGTAGATGAAGTGTAAAACCTTTAGCTAATGACACTCCCCTTACTAAGGTTTCGACGTTTTTGTATGGCATAAAAGATCCGATATACACAATATCTTTGGTTGCTGGATAGTTTCTTAGAGAAACCTTAGAAATGGAATTAGGCGCGTTGTAAACAACGGTTACCGGACGTTTGGTTAGGTGATGCTGACCAATCAGTTGTTTAGTTGTTTCTGAGACAGTCACAACAGCATCCGCTCGATTTAGTAGTAAACGCTGAGGCAAATAGGTTAGGTGATATAAGCGCCAAAGAGCCCGAATTAGTAGATTTAAATCCTGTGGGGGTTTTCTGTGTCGATAGTAGATCAAATCATGCAAGGTAAGAACCAGTTTGTATTTCCGACCAGCAGTGCCCATAACCTGCATAGGTGAATAAACATGCGTTACCGGCAATTTATTTAGCTTTCTAGCAATGAAAAACTCTTTGAAAGATTCAGCATTATTTACCAAAACAAATTCAATGCCTTTAGGCAAATGGTCAAGCTGCCTTAGGTCATTGATTATCGCAACAACTTTCACTTTCTTATTCAGGCTGTTGATCAATTCAACGCTGAAGCGGCTAATGCCATCATGGTGATCAACTCTGATAAAACGAGCGTCAAAATGTAAGGTTTCCATTAGTTAGGCAGACCTACAATAAACTTCTGCATTTGTTCAATTGCCACTGACGCAGCCTCGTAATGAACTAAATGGCCACAGTTTGAAACCTCAAACATAACCGCGTCATCCATGGTCTTAGACATTTCGATAACGGCCCTAACCGGTGTCACTTCGTCAAGTTCAGCGGCAATTAGAAGTGCCGGAACATGGATGCCTTTTATGTAGGGGCTCATGGTGTTGTCAATCGAAGCTATGTACGACTCCCAAACCACCTGTGAGTTAGCAAAGCTATTAAAGTGCTGTCGATGTTGCATTTTGATCCAACGTCTTAATGCTTTGTCATTTGACTTAGTTGTGTATGAGCTCATTGAATCGACTAGTAAGTAGGTTTTTACCATTCGTAAACCTATTTGGTTAGGAATAACGTGAGCAATCCAGTAGTAACCCTTTACCAAATACATTAGGAACCTTGAAAGCCCTTGAACCTTGCCCCCGGCAACCGGATTAATGAAAATCATTGCGCTAAAAGTCTTTTCTCTAGCTTCTAGAGCGGAAGTGATTAAGGTTCCAAATGAATGGCCTATCGAAACAGGTTTCTTCAGTCCTAATTCGCTAATGAAACCCTGCAACCACTGAACGTAGTTCTCTAAGTTGTGTTCTTTCTTCAGCGGGCTTGAAACTCCAAAACCTGGCAGATCAGGAGCATGAATATTGAAGTCGCTCAGCCCCCCGGCAAAAGACTCCAATCCATGATGATCTCCCCTGTATCCGTGGACCAAGACAATGTTCTTAGCTTTAGAACTCAAAGTTGTCGTGGCTGGGTAAAACCAGTACTGACACTCAACACCACTTACGACCACCGACTTTTTGATAGCCCTAGCGTTAGCCAGGTCCATCAACTCAGCTGCAGTGCTCATTCACAACTCCCGATTTCAATTCAAGGTAAGTCTAACTAACCGACTGCAAACAAAGGGCTTCCGCTTGTTTGTCGGTGCAGAGAAGTAGTCTGATGGCATGAATGAGAAAATGAATTTACCTGAATGGCTTAACGTCATTGCCGTTTTTGATACCGAGACCACCGGTTTGGTTTTGGATGAATCCAGAATAGTCACCGCCGCTTTGCACTTGATAGACCAAGATGGCAAAGTCCTAGAAGGCGGCAAAGATTGGCTGTTGAATCCTGGTGTTCCGATTCCGCCAGCTGCCAGCGAAGTTCATAAAATTTATGACAAGGACGTTATTAATGCGCAAGATGCGGCAGCTGGTGTTACTGAAATAGTTTCTGCTATTCAAGCATATTTTGACCAGGGCATCCCAGTCTTGGCCTATAACGCTCCATATGATTTCACTATCCTGCACTTCGAAGCTAAACGGCATGGCATAGACTTCCTAAAATTTGGTCATGTGATTGATCCTCTGGTTATTGATAAGACCATCGATAAATGGCGTAAGGGTAAAAGAACCCTTGCCGTAGCTGCTGAGCGCTACGGGGTTAGTTTGGCAAATGCTCACACTGCTGCTGATGATGCAATTGCTGCCGGTCAAGTCGGTCTAGCCATGATGCGCTTTTTCCAGGCGCTCAATGATCCTAAATTCCCATTCCCTAACTCTGCAGAAGAGCTTCATAAAATGCAGACACATTGGGCTGACGAACTAGAAGCCAGCTACGCTCAATGGCGTCAAAAGGATTACCCAGATTACAAACCAACCTTTGGTTGGCCAGTGAAGAAACTTAGTTAAATAAAAATGGACCCCGATTGGGGTCCATTTTCTTTAAGACTTGATTAGCTCTTCGCACCGAACTGCTTGTAACGTGCGTTGAAGCGCTCAACACGACCGGCAGAGTCAAGAATTCTCTGCTTACCTGTGTAGAAAGGGTGCGATGCTGATGAAATTTCAACATCGAAAACTGGATAGGTGTTACCGTCTTCCCATTCCATGGTCTTGCTGCTTGTCACGGTTGAACGTGTCAAGAATGCAACACCTGAAGCTAGGTCGCGGAAAATAACCGCATCATACTTAGGGTGGATGTCAGCCTTCATAGGGTAAATCTTTCAACTAAAAGGGATTCGGAGCCTTTGGCACCAAAACAAAACTATACCAGAGCAAGCTCTGAGATGCCAGCGGTTATTTGGCCCGAACCGCAAATCTTCCGTTCAAAAGCACGACTTCTAAGCCAAGCCCATAGGCTTCGCTGAGTTTATCTGTGGTCAAAGTCGAATTAATAGGGCCGGCAGCAGAGACTTTGCCTGCGGTGAGCACTAAAGCATGAGTAAATCCGGCTGGGATCTCTTCCAAGTGATGAGTGACCATAATGATGGCAGGAGCCTTTGGGTGTGAGGCATATCCCCCAAGAATTTTGATGGTTGCTTCTCTTGAGCCAATATCTAGGCTGGCGACCGGCTCATCCAGGAGCAGTAATTCAGGGTCTGGCATTACTGCTCGGGCGATTTGGGTTCTCTTTTTCTCACCATCGCTCAGAGTGCCAAAAGCTCGATCGGCGTATTCAGATAAATCCCATTCGGCTAGAACTCTTCTGGCTCTTCTTTCATCAACATCTTCATATTTTTCTTTGAAACGACCGGTTATTGCGTAACTTGCGGTCATTACAGCATCCAAAACTTTTTCAGAGTTGGGTATTCTTCCAGCGATGGCGGTGGATGCGAAACCGATCCTGGTTCTTAGATCAAAAACATTTATTTCACCTAGGGTCTCGCCTAGAACTCGAGCTGTTCCGCTGGTTGGTTGAAGTTGGGCAGCAGCTATTTTTAATAAAGTCGTCTTGCCCGCACCGTTCGGTCCAACGATTACCCAGCGCTCATTATCAGCGACCTGCCAATTGACCCCATCGAGAATCTTCTTCCCGTCGCGGACAACTGAAACATCATGGAGTGCTAAAACTTCGTTCATAGATTTTTAGCCTATGGGAAAAAGACAGTTCTAGAGGTCTAAGACACTCACGCCTAAACAAGTTAGCTCTAAGCAACCTATAAAGTTTCTTTATGACCTTTGCCAACAATGAAGCCACCATGCTGGTTGTCTTCGATGTCGACTCAACTTTGATTGAGCAGGAAGTCATCGAGTTATTAGCGGCCAAGGCCGGCAAAGCTCACGATGTTGCTGATGTCACGGAAAGAGCAATGCGGGGCGAACTTGATTTCACTGCAAGCCTTAGAGCAAGAGTTGAAACCCTTAGAGGCATGTCGATTTCGATCCTGGAAGAAGTTTTGAACGAAATTAGAATTACCAAAGGTGCTATCGAACTTATCGAATACATTCACAGTCAAGGTGGTAGGGCTGCTGCAGTTTCAGGTGGATTTATTGAACTGCTTGAACCTTTGGCTAAGACACTCAAGCTAGATTTCTTCAGAGCAAATGTTCTTGAAGTAGAGAATGGTCACTTTACTGGTGATGTAATCCCACCAGTTATTGATAAGCCAGCTAAAGCCCAAGCACTTAAAGAGTGGGCCGAACAACTTAATCTTTCACTTGATCGAACAGTTGCTATCGGTGATGGTGCCAACGATCTAGACATGATGGCGATTGCTGGAGTGAGTATTGGGTTTAATCCAAAGCCTAGAGTTCGTGAAGCTGCTCAATTCTGCATCGAAAGCGGAAATCTTTTTGATGCAGCGAGCTTGTTACCTAAAAACTAGTGGCCGGTTGAGTGCAGTCCACCATCAACGTGAATAATTTCACCGGTGGTAGCTGGGAACCAGTCGCTTAGTAAAGCAACAATTCCTTTAGCTGCTGGCTCTGTGTCTGCAAGTTCCCATTTCAAAGGAGCTCGGCTAACCCAAATATCTTCCATATCTGAGAAACCAGGAATGGATTTACCGGCTGGAGTTCTAAGCGGACCTGCAGAGATTAGGTTCACTCTGATGCCATCTTTACCCAAGTAACGAGCAAGGTAACGTGAAGTTGATTCGAAAGCTGCCTTGGCAACGCCCATCCAGTCGTAGACAGGCCATGAAACTGAAGCATCAAAAGTTAAACCAGCGATAGATGATCCCGGACGTAGCAGAGATCTGGCTGCCATGGTGATTGACTTCAAAGAGAAAGCTGACACTTGAACAGCTGTAGCAACATCAGGCCATTCGGTTGAAAGGAAATTTCCTCCAAGAGCTGTGCCAGGTGCAAATGCAATGGCGTGAACAATGCCGTCAAGGTGTGGCAAGTGTTCAAGCACTCTTTCAGGCAATGCGGCTAGGTCTTCATCACTGGTTGCATCAAGTTCGATAACTGGGCATGGCTTAGGTAATCGAAGTGCAATCTTTTCGGTGATTGGCAACATTCTTCCGTAAGAAGAAAGAATTATCTCTGCTCCCTGTTCCTGAGCTAGTTTGGCAACAGTAAAAGCAATAGATGCTTCAGTTAGCACTCCAGTAATTAGAAGTTTCTTACCTTCGAGGATTCCCATTTTTTTCCTTTGGTTATCAGGCTTATCCGCCTAGGGATATTCTGCCATCTAGTTAGTCAAATAGGGTCTAATGACCCATACCCATTCCGCCGTCAACAGGGATTACTGCGCCTGAGATATAAGAGGCATCATCACTGGCTAGCCATAAAACAACGTTGGCAACTTCTTCTGGGCTGGCAAATCGGCCAGCTGGAATACGCTTTTTGTAGTCTGCTTGCATCTCTTCGCTTAGTTCGGATGTCATATCGGTGTCGATAAAGCCAGGTGCAACTACGTTTGCGGTAATTCCCCGGCCACCCAATTCACGAGTCAGCGATCTAGCTAAACCAATCAGACCGCTCTTAGATGCCGAGTAATTAACTTGACCTGGGCTACCCAACAAAGCAACCACTGAACCGATCAAAATAACTCGGCCATATCGAGCCTTAATCATCGCTTTGGTGGCTCTTCTGACTACCCTGAATGTGCCAGTTAGGTTCGTGTTGACGACCTCTTCGAATTCCTCGTCGGTCATTCTCATAAGCAAGGTGTCTCTGGTGATGCCTGCGTTTGCCACCAGAATCTCGACTGGCCCCAACTTCTCTTCAATTTCTGCATATGCTGCATCAAGTGAGATCGGATCGGTCACATCGGCTTTAACGCTTAAAGAACCAGCAGGTCCCTCACCACTTCTAACAGTCACAGCGACCCGATAGCCAGCTTTAATGAATGCTTCAGCGATAGCTTTACCGATACCGCGGTTACCGCCGGTAACTAAAACAGTTTTAGACATAGGATTTTGGCCTTTTGTTAGGAATTGGCTTTATCGGGTCAAGTCTATATCTAGGCTTGTCTTAGGTTGCTTTATCTAGGAGGTCATTTTGGCTAAAAGACAGTCAGTTACTTCCGTGGAGATAGCCCCTGAGGAAGAGCGAAAGAGCCGATTCATAAAATACACAATTGCCATGGTGGTCAGGGTTATCTGCATCATCCTTGCTGTTGTAGTACCGCTTGGTTGGATAACCATACTTTTTGCTATCGGGGCTATCTTCTTGCCATATTTTGCTGTGATAATCGCCAACACTGAGTCCAGAACATCTGAAACTAAAAAGGCAAAAGTTCAGGCACCAACAATAAGCATTAGCGCTGATTCTTTTAGGGATAGCAGTGAAACCAAAAAAGACTGAGTCTAAATTCATTAGATGGGGATCTTGGATTGCTTTAGCAAGTGTTTTTTCTATATCTTGCTGGTTCCTCTCCCAATGGCAATTCGCAAGACAAAAGGAAGTTGTTGCGGCTAACAACATCATCATAAATAACTACGATGCCAAACCAGTTCCTTTAGAAGCAGTTCTTGGAGTTCATCAAGCCTGGGATAAGAATCTGGAGTTTAAGCCGGTTTCCCTTAGTGGTCATTACATTGCTTTTGATGAGTATCTAGTTCGTAATCGTCCGAATAATGGAAGCCCTGGTTTCCTTCAACTAGTTGCCTTTATGACTTCCAGTGAAAGCATTATCTGGGTTGATCGTGGTTGGTTGCCAACCGGCAATAAAACTGACCGGCCAGATTACATTCCGCCCGTTGATTCAAATAAGCGAAACATTGTGATCAGACTTAGGGCCAATGAAGTTCCGAACAACAGAACCGCTCCCCTTCGTGAACTTCCAAATATAGATCTGCCCTTGGCTAGCCAAGACATTCACACCAACAACGTTTACCTGCAAGGGTACGGACGACTAGTTGAAGAAAACCCGTCACTTCCCCGAGGTGCTGATATCGGAAAACCAGATCTCACTGAAGGAAATCACCTCAGCTACGCTCTGCAGTGGCTAGCGTTTGCGCTTATGGCCTTTGGTGCAGTTTTTTGGAATATCAGTCAGGACCGAAGACGAAGAGCGGGTCTAAGTGGCCGAAAACTTAAAATATTGACTAAAGATACAGACGGTGAAATCGAAGACGAGCTGCTAGATCGCTAACCGGTTATTAGGAAAGCGTAATTAAATCTCGGTAGCCGTCATTCCAAAGGTCCTCTTGACCATCAGGCATAACCAAAACACGTTCAGGATTCAGAGCATCGACAGCGCCAACATCGTGAGAAACCAAAACAATTGCCCCGGTGAAACTAGCTAGTGCTTTAAGAATCTCTTCACGACTGGCTGGGTCTAGGTTGTTGGTTGGCTCATCTAAAAGCAAAACGTTTGCTCGAGAGACAACCAAACTAGCCAGTGCAAGCCGGGTCTTCTCCCCACCGCTTAGAACAGAAGCTGGCTTATTTACATCATCGCCACTGAAAAGAAAAGAACCTAAAACCTTACGCGCATCAACATCAGTCAACTCAGGTGCTGCCAGTTGCATGTTCATCAGAACTGTTTTACTCACATCGAGCGTTTCATGTTCCTGGGCGTAGTAACCAACTTTTAGACCATGGCCTGGGTCAATCTTGCCGGTGTCTGGTTGTTCAACATCAGCCAGGATTCTAAGCAGAGTTGTTTTACCAGCGCCGTTTAGTCCAATGATTACAACTTTTGAACCTCGATCAATAGCCAAATCAACCGCTGTGAAAACTTCTAGTGAGCCGTAGTTCTTGCTTAGGTTGTGCCCAAACAACGGAGTCTTACCGCAAGCCTGTGGTTCAGGGAATCGAATGTTGGCTACCCGATCCTTCTCTCTTACCTCATCAAGCCCGCTCAGCAGCTTCTCTGCGCGTCTAACCATCTGTTGCGCCGCGACTGCCTTGGTTGCCTTAGCACCGAACTTTGCTGCTTGTATTTGCAGGACAGTCGCCTTCTTCTCTGCGATGGCTCTTTCGCGTTTTCTACGTTCCTCATCTGCTTCGCGTTGTTTTAGGTATGCGCGCCAGCCCATGTTGTATATATCAATGACGGCACGATTGGCATCTAAGTAAAAAACTCGGTTAACAGTTTCTTCTACGATGTTCAAATCGTGACTGATTACTATCAACCCACCGGAATAGTTCTTTAGGAAATCTCGCAACCAAACCACGCTGTCAGCATCTAAATGGTTCGTTGGCTCATCAAGAATTATTGTTTCAGCATCCGAGAACAAAATTCGTGCAAGCTCAATTCTTCTTCGTTGGCCACCGGATAGTGTTCCCAACGGCTGATTCAGCACGTTAGTTTTTAGACCAAGATTTCCAGCAATAGCCGCAGCTTGAGCCTCAGCGGCATAACCACCGTTTGCCTCGAATTGAGCTTCCAGTTTTGAATATCGAAGCATCGCGCTTTCGTAAACGTTTTCGTCAACTGAACCCATTTGTTCCCTAGTGAGTTCCATCTTTTCAAGAATCGAACCGAGTCCCCTGGCATTTAGGATTCTGTTTTTAGCTAATTCATCTGGATCTCCAGAACGAGGATCTTGCGGCAAGTAACCTATTTCTCCGCTGTGTTCAACAACACCGTTGCTTGACTCAAAATCACCTGCGATAACCCTGGTTAGTGTTGTTTTACCGGCACCGTTACGCCCAACCAATCCAACTTTGTCACCTTTAGAGACTTGGAAGCTAACTCCAGACATTAGGACTCGCGCACCTATGGTGATCTCGAGATCGCGCACGCTAATCATGTTGCTCCGTCGGTGAGCGATAAAATGGATTTTGTGTTCAAGGGTTTAACCCTACAATTAACACTAACTACCTTGTCTTCGAAAGGCCACATATTGAGCACTACTACCAATCCAATTCTTGTTGACCGCATTATTCCTAGAAGTGTTGTTTCAGACACAGTTTTGGTGCTCGCAGGTATCGCGCTAACAGCTCTTTCAGCTCAGTTGCAGATTCCAGCATCTCCTGTTCCATTCACTTTCCAGACTCTAGCCGTGCTATTAATTGGAGCAACTTATGGATCAGTGCGAGCAACTATCACTATTTCTGGTTATGTCCTAATAGGAATGTTAGGACTTCCAGTGTTTGCTGGAGGGGCTTCGGGAATTGAAAAACTTTTCGGTGCCACCGGTGGTTTCATTTTTGGATTTATCTTCGCGGCATACTTAACCGGCTATCTAGCCGAGAAGAGCTGGTCTTCAAACTCACTAAAGATGTTTGTTAGCTTCACGCTTGGCTCGATTGTGATTTATGCAATCGGTGTTCCAGTGTTGGCAATGGTGGCTTTTAACTCTGATGTGGTTTCTGCAACAGTTGCAATGTTCCCTTACCTTATTTGGGACGCTGTCAAGGCTGTTATTGCTGCTGGATTTGTTCCGGCAGTGTTTGTTCTGGTAGAGAGAATCAAAAAGAACTAGATAGAAAAACCTATAGAGCGCATTTGCTCTCTACCGTCTTCGGTGATCTTTTCAGGTCCCCAAGGTGGCATCCAAACCCAATTGATCCTAAAGGCCTCAACCACGCCATCTAGAGCCATTGCTGTTTGTTCTTCCAACACATCGGTCAGTGGGCAGCCAGCAGAAGTCAAAGTCATGTTTATTAACAACGAACTGTCTTCAGACTCTTGCAAACCGTAAATCAGGCCAAGGTCAACGATGTTAACCCCGATCTCAGGATCAATTACTTCTTTGAGAGCCTCAATAACCTGATCGTATTTTTCAGCAGATAGTTCAGTTTCAGACAATTAGTTGGCCTTTACGTAGCGATCGTAACCTTCAGATTCAAGACGGTCAGCAAGCTCCGCGCCACCTTGTTCAGCAATCTTGCCAGCCACGAAAACATGCACGAAGTCAGGTTTGATATAGTTCAAGATTCGGGTGTAGTGAGTGATCAAAATAACGCCTAGGTTATTAGCCTGGTGTGCTCGGTTAACTCCTTCAGAAACAGTCTTTAGAGCATCAACATCCAGACCAGAGTCGGTCTCGTCTAAAACAGCAAAACGTGGCTTAAGAAGTTCCAACTGCAAGATCTCGTGACGCTTCTTCTCACCACCGGAGAAACCTTCGTTAACATTTCTTTCAGAGAAGGTCGGATCCATACGCAGGTTATCCATAGACTCTCTAACATCTTTGATCCAGGTTCTAAGCGCAGGAGCTTCACCGGTAATAGCTGTCTTAGCAGTTCTTAGGAAGTTAGAAACTGAAACACCAGGAATTTCAACCGGATACTGCATAGCCAAGAACAAACCGGCACGAGCACGCTCATCGACGGTCATAACCAAAACATCTTCACCATCAAGCAAGATTTCACCTTCGGTGACTGTGTATTTAGGGTGACCAGCGATTGAATAAGCAAGAGTTGACTTACCAGAACCGTTAGGGCCCATGATTGCGTGAATCTCACCGCTACGAATAGTTAGGTCAACACCTTTGAGGATTTCTTTAACTCCCTGCTCAGTCTCAACTGTTACATGCAGGTTCTTTATTTCTAATACAGCCATTTTTTCCTCTACCTAACCTTCGTACTCGATAAAAATTTCGCCATTTTCAACCAAAACTTCGTAGGTTGAAACCGGCTCGTAAGCTGGCAAGCTCAAAGGCGCACCAGTTTCCAAGGAAAACTTTGCTCCATGAGCCCAACATTCAATAGTCTCGTTATCCACGAAACCTTCACTTAGAGACACTTCACCGTGTGAACACTTGTCATCTAGTGCATGGATTGAACCATCTGGGCTATGCACAATAGCAAATGCGTGATCACCAATCTTCACACGAATAGCCCGTCCAGGTTTAATGTCCGAGACATTACAAATTCTGATGGCCATTAGTTCACTCCCAATTTCTCTTCAAGCACTAGAGATAAAGAGTCAATTACCGCAGGGACTCCAGTTCTTTGAACAAGTTCAAGCAAGAAACCAAGTACAACTAGTCGCTTTGCTTCATGTTCTGTAACACCTCTGGCTTGCAGATAAAAAAGCTGCTCATCATCAAAACGACCTGAAGCACTGGCGTGACCAGCTCCCTGGATTTCACCTGTTTCAATTTCAAGATTAGGAACAGAGTCTGCTCTAGCACCATCGGTAAGTAAAAGATTCCTATTCAACTCGTAAGTATCAGTACCCTCAGCTGTGACACGAATCAGCACATCACCAATCCAAACCGTGTGTGCCTTATCCCCTGATAAAGCACCCTTATAGGTAACTCGTGACTTGCAATTAGGCGCAGTGTGATCAACAAAAGGTCTGTTTTCTATGTGTTGGCCAGCATTAGCGAAGTAAACACCGTTCATTTCAACTTCGGCCCCAGGAGAACTGAGTGTCGAAATCGGTGTCACTCTCACTAAATCCCCACCAAAGCTAGCTACCGTATGCTTTAGGAAAGCATTACGACCTAACTTGGCATAGTGAGCGGAAACATGAACAGAACCGCTATCCCAACGGTGCACTGAAACTAAGTTCAAACGTGACTCATCACCAATCGAAAGCTCTAGGTTCTCACCAAGAACGCCTAAACCTTGGTAATCAAGTACCAAAGTTGCTTCAACGTGAGTTTTAGTGACTACTAAAACATGCAAAGCGCTAGCGGTTTTGTCTTTACCGGTAATAGAAATAGTTAATGGTTCAGAAAGGCTCTCGGAAATTTCAACCAACAGAGTTTCACTAGCGTTCGTATATGCAGCAGCTGCGACGCGATCTTCTGGAATACCAACTGAACCAACTCTTGAATCAGTACTTGGAATCCAAACGATGTTAACACCAGCCACGGCACTAAAACTAACTTCTTGCTTGTATTCACCGAGAACATCTGCATCTAGACCAGCTAGCTGTTCAGGCTGAAGATAACGCCATAGGTCTTGTCTAGGAGAGATAGCCTCAAAATCAGATACAGATTTTGATTTAGGTCGATCGGTTCTAATTTGCAGCGGAATTACTGCACCATGGCTGTGTTCAGTTAAGCCATGTTGATTTGGAGACTGTGACATTAACCAACAGCCCCTTCCATTTGCATCTCAATCAACTTATTTAGTTCCAGCGCATATTCCATCGGAAGTTCTTTGGAGATCGGTTCAATGAAGCCTCTTACGATCATCGCCATGGCTTCATCTTCAGCCATTCCGCGTGACTGTAAATAGAACAACTGCTCATCGGAAACTCTTGAAACAGTTGCTTCGTGACCCATCGAAACATCATCTTCACGAACATCAACAGCCGGGTAGGTATCGCTTCTTGAAATGGTGTCAATCAAAAGCGCATCACAGCGAACAGTGTTAGCCGAGTGATGGGCTCCTGGGTTAACCCGAATCTCGCCACGGTAAGAGGTTCTTCCTCCACCACGAGCAATGGATTTAGAGATAATTGAAGAAGACGTGTATGGAGCTAGGTGAATCATTTTCGCTCCAGCATCCTGGTGCTGACCTTCACCAGCGAATGCAACAGAGAGAGTCTCTCCCCTGGCTCGTTCACCGGCAAGAATAACCGCTGGATACTTCATGGTGACCTTGGATCCGATGTTTCCATCAATCCATTCCATGGTTGCACCCTCATGCGCAATAGCACGCTTAGTTACTAGGTTGTATACGTTATTCGACCAGTTCTGAATGGTTGTGTAGCGAACGCGGGCGTTTTTCTTGACAATAATCTCAACCACAGCCGAGTGCAAAGAGTCCGACTTATAAATCGGTGCAGTACAGCCCTCAATGTAGTGAACGTAAGAGCCTTCATCAGCAATAATCAGAGTTCTTTCGAACTGCCCCATGTTTTCAGTGTTAATGCGGAAATATGCCTGCAATGGAATCTCGACGTGAACACCCTTAGGGACATAAACAAAGGATCCACCAGACCAGACAGCAGTGTTTAGAGCCGCAAACTTGTTGTCGCCAGCAGGGATAACAGATCCAAAATATTCCTGGAAGATTTCTGGGTGTTCTTTCAGAGCAGTGTCAGTGTCTAGGAAGATAACGCCTTGGCGTTCAAGTTCTTCGTTAATCTGGTGGTACACCACTTCTGATTCGTATTGAGCTGCAACACCGGCAACCAGTCTTTGACGCTCAGCCTCAGGAATACCCAGTTTCTCATAGGTGTTCTTGATTTCTTCTGGAAGCTCTTCCCAACTGGTTGCTTGTTTCTCAGTAGAGCGAACAAAATACTTGATGTTATCAAAATCGATGCCCGAAAGATCTGAACCCCAAGTTGGCATTGGCTTTCTAAGGAAATAGTTGAAGCCTTTAAGCCGCATTTGAAGCATCCAGTCTGGCTCTGATTTCAAACCAGAAATATTGGATACAACTTCTTCGTTGATGCCTCGTTTAGCTATCGAGCCAGCATCGTCTTTATCGGACCAGCCAAACTCATAGACCCCTAAGCCTTCTAGCTCTGGGTGAGAAACTGAAGCATCGGTCAAGGCAAACCTCTTTCTGGAGACATATCAAGCCAGCACATTTCAGCTATGTGGCTTGGTTCAATTCGAAACTTTTGAAACCTGTTCAAAGGTTTCGGGCTTCGCGAGTAATCTAAGTTTATCGAACCGTTACTGAATAAGTAACCCCCAAAGCCCATGAAGGACTGTTTTGAGAGATTTTCTTGTTGGAACCAAGCGCATGCGAGCGTACGCTTGGGCCTCGTTGGTGAGTCAGATTGCCTTGGTTGTAACCGGTGGCTTGGTTAGGCTGACCGGATCTGGTTTAGGTTGCCCAACTTGGCCGGAATGCGAAGCTGGCAGCATTACAACTGTTCCAGCACTTGGAATTCACGGGGTGATTGAATTTACCAACCGGATGCTCACTTTCGCGCTGCTGGTAATTGCGGTTCTAACGTTTATTACTGTATTCAGTTTTGCTAAAAACCAGAGAAAAGGCTTGTTCTGGACTTCTTTGGTGCTTGGTCTTGGAATATTTGTTCAAGCGGTAATCGGTGGTATTTCAGTTTTGACGGGTCTGAATTCATATATCGTAGGGACGCATTTTTTGGTCTCGGCAGCTTTGATAACCGTAGCGACGATTTTGCTTTGGTTTAGTTACGGTAGGAAATTAGTCCCACTAAGACGCGGGATCAAAACAGTAACCGGAGCACTTTATCCCTTTGGCATTCTCACAATTATCATCGGTGTTTTAGTTACCGGTTCGGGTCCTCATGCCGGTGATGCGAAAACGCCTCGCAATGGCATAAACCCAGATCTGATTACACACTTGCATTCATACCCTGCCTATCTCACCCTTGGCCTAGTCCTGGTTCAGATACTGCTTTTGCTAAGAACTAAAAGCAAACTAACTAGTTCTCTATGGCTTCTAGTTGCACTTTTGGTTCAAGCCACTATTGGAATCTGGCAGACCAGATCTGGACTACCAATCGAATTGGTTGCAGTTCATCTACTAGGGGCTTCTGTCTTAGTTTCACTGTTCAGTTGGCAAGTTGTCTCGAGAGGTGTTTGGTTTAGTTCGAAATGAGTTCTGTTTACTGGTTCCGCAACGATCTTCGACTTCAAGATAATGAAGCGCTAAATGCTGCTGTGGCAGCAGCGAGTCAAAGTTCATCAAACGTTGTTTATCCTGTTTATGGCTTAAATTCTCACAGTTACCAACTGCTTGAAGGCATAAGACAGCACTCGCTAACTGAAGGGCTCAGAGCGCTAAACAGCACATTGGAAGATCAGCTGAGTCTCCTGATTGTTAATACAAACATGGACCTAGCTGAAAAACTAGTCAAAGCATGTTCAGAAACGAACAGCACTGAAGTTTATGCAATGGAATGCTTTGATCCGGAGCAAATTAGAACGCAGAATGTCATTCGAGACGTTCTAATCAAAAATGGTTTAACTCTGCAGCTTGTTGGTTCTGCTTATGCTGTGAAGCCAGGCACAGTTAGAAAACCAGATGGAGCCAACTACCGCGTCTATACTCCCTTCTATAAGAGCTGGTCTCAACTAGCTGATGTTTTGCCTAAAGTATTGCCGGATCTAGGAACATCTTTTATGAAGCTTTCATTCGGCGAAGGAATTCTCGAGCCGTCAAAGCCAAGTCCAAAGAAGGTAATCGCTGGTGAAGCTTTTGCGCTTCGAACCTTCGAAAGATTTAGAAAACGTGCACTATCTAATTACGATGAACTTCGTAACCGAGCAGATCTAAGTGGAACATCGCATCTATCGCATGCTTTAGCTCACGGAGAAATTCATCCGAGAACTTTGATAGCAGAGCTAAAAGATAATCAGGCTGAAGAGACTTTTAGGAAAGAGATAGCATGGCGGGAATTCTATGCCGATGTTCTGCACCACTACCCCAACACTTTGAACGACTACTACGAACCGAAATTTAAGAAGCTCCGCTACGACACTGGGAAGCAAGCACAAGAGCGTTTCGAAGCCTGGTGCAAAGGTGAGACGGGCTATCCAATGGTGGATGCGGGTATGCGTCAACTACTAGCTGAGGGTTGGATGCATAATCGAGTTCGAATGATTGTCGCATCGTTTCTGGTGAAGGATTTGCACTTGGAGTGGACCTGGGGTGCTGCCCACTTCGAAGCACACCTTAGTGATTTTGATCCAGCATCTAATTCACATGGTTGGCAATGGACCGCGGGCTGTGGCACGGATGCCTCCCCCTATTACAGAATCTTCAACCCGATTCTGCAGGGAATAAAGTTTGATCCCAATGGCAACTACGTTAGAAAATATATTCCAGAACTGGAACATATCAAAGATGGTTCAGTCCATGAACCGTGGGAACTTTTCGATGGTTATCTGAAAGGTTATCCGCAGAAGATTGTTGATCACGGTGAAGAGCGAAATGAATCGTTGGCTCGCTTGGAAGAGCTAAAGCAGATTAACTAACTGCGAAGAAAAACAATGGGTCAACACCGACTGCAATAAACAGGGCAGTTAGATAAGTTATTGAAAAATGAAACAGCCGCATCGGGTTAGTGATTGCATCTTGTTTTGCTAGTCGCAGTAATCTGTGAGCCTCAAAGATAAACCAAAGCCCACCGATAACTGCGGTTGATGTGTATATCCAACCCATTGGAGCCACCGGAATTAACCAGAAAGTTACTAGCACCATTGCGTAACTGTATAGGACTATCTGTTGAGCAACTTTTAGAGGACTGCTAACCACTGAAAGCATTGGAACACTAGCTGCCTGGTAGTCGTCTTTGTATTTTAGGGACAGTGGCCAATAGTGTGGCGGGGTCCAAAGGAAAATAATTAGGAACAAAATCAATGCGCTTGGCGAGAGCTGGTTAGTAACCGCACTAAAGCCAATCAAAACCGGCATGGAGCCAGCTGCACCACCCCAAACAATATTTTGTGGGGTTCTGCGTTTTAGCAGGAGCGTGTAGACAAAGATGTAAAAAAGTTCTGCCGAGAGAGCTAAGCCAGCACTGAGCCAGTTGACTACCAGTCCTAACCACAAAACGGAGAGGATACCGATAGCCGTTGCAAAAATCCAGGCGTTTAGTTTGGTTAGTTCCCCCGTAACCAAAGGGCGCTTCTGGGTTCGGTTCATAATCTTGTCGATATCGGTGTCAATGATCATGTTGAAGGAGTTGGCCGAACCAGCGCTCAAAGCTCCACCCAGCAGGGTTGCCAGCACTAGCCAGAGGCTAGGAAGGCCACGCTGGGCCAAAATCATGACGGGAACAGTGGTGATTAGCAGAAGTTCGATGACCCTAGGTTTGGTGAGCGCAATGTACGCTGCCAGTTTCCTGGTGAATAGCTTCAAATTGGCTCCAATGTGGGCAAAGGGGGTCTGCGACAAGTCTAAACGAAACCGTGCCAGTCGTTACCTCGCTGTAATCAAATGGTGTCGGGTATAGACTTCAAAAGCAAAGAAATCGCGGATTCAAGGGCTTTTCCCATGTTTTTTAGACCGATTTATCAGGCGAAGGCGCCTATTGTTTAGACCTATTCGCATTTATTTAAGGAGCGAGTCCTTTTGACATTCACCTGGGACAGTATTGATTCAAAATCCGTTGACACAGCAAGAGTTTTAGCTGCCGATGCAGTTGAAAAGGTCGGTAACGGACATCCTGGTACCGCCATATCTCTTGCACCGGTTGCTTATCTCCTATTTCAGAAGGTGATGTGTCACGATCCTAAAGACCCAAATTGGGTTGGCCGTGATCGGTTCATTCTGAGTGTTGGTCACTCATCACTAACTCTTTACAACCAGCTTTATCTTTCTGGCTACGGTCTTGAACTCGATGACCTTAAAGCTCTAAGAACTTGGGGTTCACTGACACCAGGCCACCCAGAGTATGGCCACACTAAAGGCGTTGAAATAACTACCGGTCCCCTAGGTCAAGGTTTAGCCTCTGCTACTGGTTTTGCTTATGCAGCCAGATACGAGCGAGGACTTTTCGATCCCGAAACTAAAGAAGGCGAAAGTGCTTTCGATCACTTTGTTTATGTGATTGCCGGTGACGGAGATATGCAAGAAGGTGTCACCAGCGAAGCTGCATCTCTTGCTGGTCACCAGAACCTTGGCAACCTAGTTGTTATTTACGATTCCAATCAGATTTCAATTGAAGATGACACAAACATTGCTTTCACTGAGAACCTAAACGCTCGTTACCAGGCTTACGGTTGGCACACCCAAATAGTTGACTGGAAGAAAACCGGAAACTATCACGAAGATGTTGCAGAACTTTACACCGCTATCGAAAATGCAAAAGCTGTTACAGATAAGCCTTCGTTAATTACTCTTAGAACCATCATCGGTTGGCCTTCTCCTAAGAAGCAAAACACCGGAAAGATTCACGGATCTGCTTTAGGTGCAGAAGAGCTTGCTGGACTTAAAACTATTCTTGGATTTGATCCGGAAAAAACTTTTGATGTTGCACCCGAAGTTATTGAGCGAACTAGAACAAACGCTGCCGCTCGTGCCACTGAAGCTAAGGCAACTTGGCAAACTAAGTTTAACCTTTGGGCCAAAGCAAATCCAGAACGCAAAGCGCTATTTGATCGAGTTCAAACAGGTGAAGTTCCAGCTGAATTAGCTTCTTCCCTACCGGAATTCGCATCTGGTACAGACAGTTCAACCAGAGCTGCTAGCGGTAAAGTGCTCAACGCTATTGCCAAAGTTATGCCTGAGCTTTGGGGTGGTTCAGCAGATCTTGCCGAATCGAATAACACCACTATCGACGGCGCGACCTCTTTCGTGCCTAAGCAGTGGTCAACTCACGAGTGGACTGCTGACCCTTACGGTCGGATACTTCACTTCGGTATCCGTGAACACGCCATGGGTGCAATCATCAACGGTATTGTCCTGCACGGTAAGACCAGAGTTTATGGTGGAACTTTCTTGATCTTCTCTGATTACATGAGACCAGCTGTTCGATTAGCTGCACTAATGCAGGTGCCATCAATCTTTGTTTGGACACATGACAGCGTTGCACTGGGTGAAGATGGCCCAACACACCAGCCCGTTGAACAACTGGCAACACTTAGAGCTATTCCTGGTCTGGACATCATTAGACCGGGGGATGCTAACGAAGTTGCTTATGCTTGGAAAACAATCTTGGAAAGAAGAAAAGGTCCAGCAGGAATTGCGCTAACTCGCCAAAACATTCCAGTGTTCCCAAGGAATGAAGCAGATGAGACTGGAGCCATGTATGCTTCAGCGGAGCTAACTTCTAAAGGTGCATACACACTCATCGACGCCAGTGACTCTAAGCCGGAACTAATTCTTATTGGTACCGGTTCTGAAGTTCAGTTGGCGGTTGCTGCAAGAACAATACTGGAAGCAGAAGGAATTAAGACCAGAGTTGTTTCTGTCCCCTGTGTTGAATGGTTTGAAGAACAAGACGAAGCGTATCGGTCATCTGTTTTACCAAGCTCGGTTACCGCTCGTGTTTCGGTTGAAGCAGGCCTTGCTCTTGGTTGGAGTAAATATGTCGGTGGCAAGGGTGAGAGTGTTTCTATTGAACACTTTGGAGCTTCTGCAGATTACAAAACCTTATTTAGCAAATTTGGCATCACAGTTGATGCGGTAGTTGCTGCCGCAAAGAAATCACTTAAGAATTAACTAGAGAGAACATAATGAATAATCCCCTTTCTCAACTTTCAGCCAACGGTGTCAGCATCTGGTTGGATGACTTGTCGAGAACAAGGATCACCTCAGGCCAACTAGCTGATCTGATCGTTTCTCGCAGCGTTAGCGGAGTCACCACCAACCCAACCATCTTCGCCGGTTCTATCGGTAAAGGCGAAGGCTACGGCGAACAGGTTGCTAAGTTAGCTAAACAAGGAGCAACACCGACCGAAGCCATTTTTGAAATAACTACCAGAGACGTTTCCGATGCGTGTGATATTTTCCAAGATGTCTACGATGCAACCGGCGGTTTTGATGGCCGTGTTTCAATTGAAGTTGAACCAGGACTGGCCAATGACACTGCTGGAACTGTTACCCAGGCTAAAGAATTATTTTCCAAGGTCAACAAAGAGAATGTCTTGATCAAAATTCCGGCGACCAAAGCTGGCCTATCTGCAATCACTGAAGTCATAGCCGCCGGCATCAGCGTGAACGTGACCTTGATTTTCTCGTTGCAGCGTTACCGTGAAGTCATTGCAGCTTATAAGGCAGGTATTGCTTTGGCTAAGGCAGCTGGCCTTGATATAACTAAGATTCACTCGGTAGCTTCGTTCTTTGTTTCTAGAGTGGACACCGAAATAGATAAGCGCCTTACCGCTATCGGAACTGTAGACGCTACCGCCATGAAGAGTAAAGCCGCTTTGGCTAACGCTCGTTTAGCTTACGAAGTCTTTGAACAAGAGTTCAGCGCTAAAGATTGGGAAGAACTGGCACTTGCCGGCGGAAACGTTCAGCGCCCTCTGATGGCATCAACTGGAGTGAAGGACCCTAATCTGCTTGACACTTTGTATGTCACTGAACTTGTTGCTCCGCAGTTAGTTAACACAATGCCGGAGAAAACAATGGAAGCCGTTTTTTATCATGGTGTTGTTCCAGAGGACAGCATTAGAGGTAAGTATGCGGAGGCAAAACTTATTCTGCATACTATTTCAGCTATGGGTATCTCTTACGATGAGGTAACCGAATTGCTTGAGAACGAAGGTGTTGAGAAATTTATTGTTTCTTGGAATGAATTAGTCGAATCTGTAGCTTCGGCGTTAGAGGCTGCGAAATAATGCTAAAAGTTACTCTCCCCCCGAAATTAGTTCTTGAATTAGCTCCTGTTATTGAAAAGCTAGTTTCGGATAAGTTAGCCAGCGAAATCTCGAAAAAGAATGCCACCCTATGGGGTAAAGATTCTGAAAGCGAAGCAAGCATTCGTCTTGGTTGGGTTAATTCAGCCAGTGATTCAGAGAAATTTGTTTCGGACATTCTGGCTCTGAAGGCTCAGCTGAACGCCAAGGGTATAGACCGCATTGTTTTGTGTGGAATGGGTGGGTCTTCACTCGCTCCAGAGGTAATAACTAAAACCTACGGCGTTGCACTTGAAGTCTTAGATTCAACTGATCCTGATCAGGTTCGAATGGTTACTTCCAAAGACCTTGCTCGGACTGCAGTTGTTGTTTCTTCAAAGTCTGGTTCAACCGTTGAGACTGATTCGCAGAAAAGAATCTTTGAGCAACTCTTCACCGCTAATGGAATCGACAAAACAGAACGAATCATTGTTGTTACTGATCCAGGTTCACCAATGGAAAAAGCCGCTTTAGAAGATGGCTACCGGGTTTTCAACGCTGACCCTACTGTTGGTGGCAGATATTCTGCCCTTACTGCCTTTGGCATGGTTCCTTCTGGTTTAGCCGGAGCGAACATGAAAGAGCTGCTAGCTCAGGCGCAACAAGCCGAAAGTTCTCTAGTCAAAGATGCGCTTGACAATCCAGGTCTGGTTCTAGGTGCGGCTATGGCCAGAACTAAATCAAGCTCAGGCTTCAAGGACAAAATTGGAATTATTTCTGATGAGAGTACTCTGCCTGATTTCGCTGACTGGGCTGAACAGCTAATAGCAGAATCAACCGGTAAGCAGGAACACGGAGTTCTGCCAGTAGTACTTAGCGAATCCAGTTTTGAAACTAATGCTGTAATAAATGATTTATTGTTGGCTGAAGTGTCAACTGAAGAGTTTCTGAATGGTAGCAACCGAATTCAAGTTCAGGGATCTCTTGGCGAACAGTTTATGCTCTGGGAGTATGCAACTGTTATTGCCAGCCGGCTTATTGGAATTAACCCTTTTGATCAACCTGACGTTGAATCCGCAAAAATTGCTGCCCGAGGCATGTTGGAGCAGAAAGCCGCTGTTATCCCAAATGCTTTCACTGTTGGAAACATTTCGGTTCGAGCAGAGGGATTCAGTTTGCCAGTTGGAGAAGATGTTGCCACTAGCTTGCGCACTTTAATTGCACAGCTTACTTCTACTGGCTATCTTTCGATCCAGGCTTACCTAAACCGTAAAGCCAATCTCCCCGTTTCTGTGCTGCGAGAAAAACTTGCAGAGAAAACTAAGCGACCAACCACTTTTGGCTGGGCTCCTAGATTCCTGCACTCAACCGGTCAATATCACAAGGGTGGTCCGCGTAACGGTGTTTATTTGCAACTTGTAAGTAAGGATCAAGTGGACCTGATGGTTCCAGGTCGTGACTTCAGTTTTGGCGAACTAATCGCCTCTCAGGCTGCTGGTGACGCCAGGGTCTTAGCAGATTTGGGAAGACCAGTTCTCACCTTGACTCTGTCTGACCCTGAAAAAGATATTCAAACTCTGATAAACCTGATTGGTTAAAACTGTGACTGTGAAGCTTGGCCCTGGCATAAATCCACTTAGAGATCCAGTTGATAGAAGACTAAATCGTATCGCTGGACCTGCAGGTCTAATTATTTTCGGTGTGACTGGAGACCTGAGCCGTAAGAAGCTAATGCCAGCAGTATATGACTTGGCGAATCGTGGCCTATTGCCACCGGGGTTTTCGTTAGTCGGTTTTGCTCGTCGAGATTGGGAAGATCAGGATTTCGGTCAGGTAGTGCATGATTCGGTAAGAGAATATGCCAGGACCCCTTGGAGCGAAGAAGTCTGGGCACAACTATCTAAAGGAATCCGTTTTGTTAGCGGTGAATTTGGTGATGATGCCGCATTCGACAAGCTACGTGAAACTATTGAAACTCTAGATAAAGAACGTGGCACCAATGGAAACCACGCTTTTTATCTAAGCATTCCACCTAAGGCTTTCCCACTTGTTACTCAGCAACTTTCGAGATCGGGTCTAGCAGATCCCAAACCTGACCAATTTAGAAGAGTCGTTATTGAAAAGCCTTTCGGTCATGACCTTCAATCGGCAAGAGAGCTCAATGAAGTGGTGGAATCTGTTTTCCCAGCCGACTCTATTTTCAGAATTGATCATTACTTAGGTAAAGAAACAGTTCAAAACATTCTGGCGCTTAGATTCGCCAATCAGCTCTACGAGCCGCTATGGAACAACAACTACATCGATCACGTTCAGATCACTATGGCGGAAGATATCGGGGTTGGTGGGCGCGCCGGTTATTACGACGGTATCGGTGCAGCCAGGGACGTTATTCAGAATCACCTTTTGCAATTACTAGCTCTTACCGCAATGGAAGAACCAGTTTCGTTTGACGCAGTTGATCTTCGTGCCGAAAAAGAGAAAGTTCTATCAGCAGTTAGATTGCCAGAAGATATTGGTAAGCACACCGCACGCGGGCAATACACTGGCGGCTGGCAAGGTGGAGAGAAAGTTGCTGGATTCCTTGATGAAGAGGGCATGAACCCTAAATCTGTTACTGAAACATTTGCGGCCATGCGATTAGATATCAATACTCGTAGATGGGCTGGAGTTCCCTTCTATCTTCGCGCTGGTAAGCGTCTGGGCCGCAGGGTCACAGAAATCGCAGTGGTATTCAAGCGAGCACCACAGCAGATATTTGGTTCTGGGCAAACTTCAGCGCTTGGTCAAAATGCATTAGTTATTCGAGTTCAACCTGATGAAGGTGTAACCATAAGATTTGGATCTAAGGTGCCGGGTGTTGGCATGCAGGTTAGAGATGTGACTATGGACTTTGGTTACGGGCATGCCTTTACTGAAGCGAGTCCAGAAGCTTATGAGCGGCTAATTTTGGATGTCTTACTTGGTGATCCACCACTGTTTCCTAGGCATGAAGAAGTTGAACTGTCTTGGAAGATTTTGGATCCGATTGAAGAGTATTGGGCTAAGAACGGCAAACCCGAACCCTATCGCCCAGGCACTTGGGGTCCAAGTTCAGCAGATCGAATGATGGCACTTGATGGTCGGACTTGGAGACGTCCATGATAAAAAATCTCACAGATACAACGATTTCAAAAGTATCTAAGGAGTTAGTCACCATTCGCGAAGAAGGTGGAGCGGTTGCCCTTGGTCGGGTGTTGACTCTTTTAATTCAAACAGATTTCAAAGGACTTGAGCCTGCTATTCAAGCTGCTAACGAAGCGTCAAGAGCGCATCCTTGTCGAATTATTGTGCTGGCCGAAGACGATAAGCAATCGAAGGCTAAAGCAAAGTTAGACGCTGAGATTCGTGTTGGTGGCGATGCTGGAGCTTCTGAGGTTATAGTCCTCCGCGCTTACGGCGAGGTAACTAGCGACCCTGAGTCGCTGGTTATGGGCTTACTACTTCCCGATGCGCCTGTTGTTGCTTGGTGGCCGGGTATTGCTCCTGAGAAACCTTCCGCATCAGCTTTAGGTCGTATTGCCCAAAGAAGAATAACTGATGCAGCTGCTCAGCCGGATCCTCACGCATGGTTATCGAATCTAGCCAAAAACTATGCACCTGGTGACTCAGATTTTGCCTGGACAAGATTAACTCTTTGGCGGGCTCAACTGGCTGCAATTTTGGATCAGCCACCATACGATGCCATAACTAAAGTCGTTGTCACCGGTGCCGTTGACTCCCCAAGTACTGATCTATTGGCAGCCTGGCTCGAAATGAAACTAAAAGTTGAAGTGGAACTAGTTAGAACTAATCGAGGTAAGGCCGTTGCTGGTATTCGCGGAGTAAAGCTGGTCCGTAAATCTGGAGACATTGAAATAGTCAGAAAAGTTCCAGATGTCGCAACTCTAATTCAGCCAACCCAGCCGATTCGAGACATTGCCCTTCCTAGGCGTTCGCTTAGAGACTGCTTGATTGAAGACCTTCGCCGCCTAGACAGCGATGATGCATTTGGCAAACTGATCACCAAAGGTTTCGGAACTAAGCGTAAGACGCCTATTTTGTCTCCTAAGGATACGAAGTAGTTATGCAGAGCACTGAGGTTCATAAGGCTATAAACGCTGCCGATGTTGCAGATCAGGCCAGTCATGTCTTTATTGATGAGGTCGTTGAGCTGCAGAGCAAACAAGACCTAGTTCACGTTGCCCTTACAGGTGGCACTGTCGGAATTCTAACTCTCAAGCACATCGCGTCTCACCCACGACTAAATGAAATTGATTTTGCCAGATTGCATTTTTGGTTTGGTGATGAAAGATATGTCGCCAGTGATAGTCCTGACCGCAATGCGCAACAGGCAAGAGAAGCTTTACTTTCACATATTAAAGTGAACGCACTAAACATTCATGAGTTCCCATCTACAGACACCAATCTGTCCGTTCAAGAGGCTGCTGCGGCATTCGAACGTGAGCTAGTCGAATGGTTCGATGATTCGCCAAAAATGGATTTGATGCTATTGGGAATGGGACCAGATGGCCACGTTGCATCTTTGTTTCCTGGACATAGCTATCCAGATACTTTAATAGTTTCAGAGTCTAACTCCCCTAAGCCACCGCCTGAAAGACTCTCCATGTCCATGCGAATGATTAACACTTCCAAGCGGATCGTTTTTGTGGTGAGTGGACTTGATAAAGCCGAAGTGATTGAACAGATTCACAAAACTGATGACTGTGAACTTCCAGCAGCCAGAGTTGAGGCTCAAGGTCAAACTTTATGGATTATTGATGAACCAGCTGGTGCTGCGTTCTGGAGTTGTTAGCTCTACTTTTTGTTTGCTTTTGCGTTCTTTTTGACTTCAGCCTTAGCTTCTGCGAGCAAACGTTCTCGTCTTTCACGAACTGAGGCAACTGCTTCGTCTAGTAGAGCTTTGGCTTCCGCTTCAGTTCTACGTTCTTTAACATATGCCAAATGAGTTTTATAAGGCTCGTGTTTGGCGATTACCGGAGGATTCTCTTTATCTTGACCTGCAGGTAGCCCACAATGAGGACAATCTAATTCAACTGGAATCTCTTCGTGTGCTAGATCTGCAGAGAACGATGGGCTGAAGTCGTGCCCGTTGTAACAGTAATAACTTCTTTTAACTCTGGCTGCTTGGAATCCGTTGTCTTGCTCACCCATCGGGCCAGCACCAACTCTAGATCCCCTGATTGCTGCGCCATTGCTACTCATATACGCTTACCAACCGTAAGTTGAGGCAAGTCCAAGAATCACGATTGTGACAACCCAAACTAGTCCAAGAATCACTGTGATGCGGTTTAGGTTGCGCTCAGCAACGCCGGAAGAACCCATGGTGTTGTTAATTCCACCACCGAACATGTCGCTTAGTCCGCCACCGCGTCCCTTGTGAAGCAGGATTAGCAAGGTCAGAAGCAAGCTGGTAACGCCTAGAAGAATCCTCAGGGCAATCAAGATACCGGTCATGTGTTTGTTCTTTCGTTTTAGATAGAGCTAGAAAAACCCTACAAATGAAATTATAAGGTTAGGTGCTTCAAGAAGCGGGCTATGCCAGAAAACTCGTCAACTCCCAGACTGGCTCCACCAACCAAAACCCCGTCAACTTCAGGACTTTTCAGGAATCCAGCCACATTCGCGGCCTTTACCGAGCCTCCATAAAGGATGCGGGTTGCCTGAGCGACCTCAGGACCTAACAGCTCTTCAATGGTCGATCTAAGCTTTGATGCAACCTCAGCAGCCTGTTCAGGTGTTGCCACAAGCCCTGTTCCGATTGCCCAAACCGGCTCGTAGGCCACTATGAACTCGCCAACCGAAGCGTGACCGGCTAGCGCCGCCCTAATCTGTTCAACCGGGATAGCGCTCTGACCATGAGTTTCAAGTTCTTCCTGGGTTTCACCTACACAGATAACCGGGATTAGGTTGTTTTTGAAAGCAGCGGAAACTTTAGCTTGAACGACCTCGTCATTTTCTTGGTGGTAGGTCCTTCGCTCACTATGACCGACAAGAACATACCTAACATCAAGTTTTCTAAGGAAAGCGCCTGAAACCTCACCGGTGTATGCGCCTGAATCGAACCTACTTAGATCCTGAGCACCCAGCTTTAGCTCAAACTTCTCTGCATCAATCAGGGTTTGGATGCTTCGCAAATCTGTGAACGGAGGAAAAACAGCAACCTCGGTCTTTGCATAGTCATGGTTGGCATCGGATAGGGTCCAAGCTAATTTCTGCACCAATGCTATTGCCTGCTGGTGATCTAGATTCATTTTCCAGTTACCTGCAATAAATGGCACTCTTTGTTCACTCACTTCAGAACCTCCAAGCCTGGCATTGTTTTACCCTCAAGATATTCAAGCGATGCTCCACCACCAGTGGAAATGTGACCGAACTGATTATCTTGAAAACCTAATTGTCTAACAGCGGCGGCAGAATCGCCGCCACCAACAACCGATAACCCGGTTACCTGGGTTAGAGCTTCCGCTACCAATTTAGTTCCATTAGCGAACTTAGCAATCTCGAAAACTCCCATCGGTCCATTCCAGAAAACAGTCTTGGCACCTCTAATAATCTCGGCAAAAGCTTTAGCTGAATCAGGACCGATGTCTAAACCAAGTCCGGTTGATCCGAACTCTGTATCTTCTATCTTCTGACTTGAAGTGATTTCAACATCGGCATCTCCACCAAATTTACTAGCAATAACAATATCGGTTGGTAAAACGATTTCAACACCAAGTTCTTTGGCTTTAGCCAAGTAACCAAGTACGGTATCAATTTGATCTTTTTCTAGCAGGCTGGAACCAACTTTGTTGCCAAGTGCCGCTAGGAAAGTGAAGACCATTCCACCACCGATTAGTAATTTATCGACCCGCGGTAACAGATGCTCAATCACACCGAGTTTGTCTGAAACCTTTGAGCCACCTAAAACAACAACGTAAGGATGTTCTGGACTGTTGGTAAGTCGCTCTAATACTTTGAGCTCTGTTTCAATCAATAAACCAGCAACACTGGGCAATAACTTAGGTAATTCATAGACGCTGGCTTGTTTACGGTGAACAACACCGAATCCATCGCTCACAAAAAGATCGGCTAGTTCGGCTATAGATTCAGCGAATACCTGCCTCTCGGCATCCGCCTTAGCTGTCTCGCCTGGGTTAAAGCGCAAGTTCTCTAAAACCAGAACTTCCCCTTCAGATAGTTCAGCAACAGCTCTGGATGCTATTTCTCCAACAGTTTCAGCTACAAAGCCAACGCTCTTACCCAGAAGGTCACCTAGTCGATTAGCTACCGGGGCAAGAGAATACTGCGGATCTGGTGCACCATCAGGACGACCCAGGTGACTGATCACAATAACCTTTGCGCCACGTTCGATTAGGTAATTAAGTGTTGGTACAGATGCACGAACCCGACCATCATCGGTGATGGTTGACCCATCTAATGGAACGTTTAGGTCGCAGCGAACTATTACACGCTTACCTGAAACATCGGGCAGATCTTTAAGAGTTCTCATTGATTTAGAGTTTGCTAGCTACTAACTCGGCTAGATCAACTAGACGGTTTGAGTAACCCCACTCGTTGTCATACCAAGATGAAAGCTTCACTGTTGTTCCACCGATTACTCTGACCAAACCAGCATCGAAGATTGATGAATGCGGGTCAGTTACGATGTCGCTTGAAACAATCTCGTCTTCTGTGTATTTCAAAATACCCTTTAGTGGACCTGATGCGGCGGCTTGCTTGTATGCTGCCTTGATGTCCTCGATGGTCACTTCTTTGGCAGATACGAAGGTTAGATCAACAATAGATCCGGTTGGAACTGGAACACGAAGAGCAAAACCATCTAGCTTGCCTTTTAGTTCTGGAAGAACCAGGCCAATAGCTTTAGCAGCGCCGGTGCTTGAAGGAACGATGTTAATCGCTGCGGCTCGTGCCCGACGAAGATCGGAGTGTGGACCGTCCTGAAGGTTCTGGTCAGCTGTGTATGCGTGAACTGTGGTCATCAAACCGTTAACAATTCCCCACTTGTCATTGAAGACCTTAGCTAGCGGAGCCAAACAGTTAGTTGTGCAAGAAGCGTTAGAGATGATGTGATGGCTGGCTGGATCGTATAGATGCTCGTTCACTCCGATAACGAAAGTTGCATCTTCACCAGTTGCAGGTGCGGAGATTATTACTTTCTTAGCGCCGGCTTCGATGTGCTTGATTGCATCTTTAGCATCGGTGAAGCGGCCAGTTGATTCGATAACAATGTCAACGCCTAGATCTCCCCAACCAAGATTCGCTGGGTCACGCTCGGCTAGAACCTTGATAACTGTTCCATCAACGATGATATTTTGTCCATCAACGGTAATTTCACGGTCCAAACGGCCCATCACGGAGTCGTATTTCAAAAGGTGAGCTAAGCCCTTAGGGTCGCTCAGGTCGTTAACCGCAACGATTTCTAGGTCAGTTCCTTTGGCAATTTCAGCTCTTAGAAAATTACGGCCAATTCGGCCAAATCCATTAATTCCAACGCGTGTGGTCATTCTCGACTCCATTTATTTCAGGCGCCAAAAGGCGCAGTTTTTAGGTGTTTTTAAGGTTTATTACCACTCAACGTCGGGTGGATTACTACTTTTAGGGTAGCAGAAGAGCGGCACTGTTTCGGCTTGCCTCAGTGAAACGAGCCTGAACATCTGACCAACTGACTATGTTCCAGAAGGCCTTAACGTAGTCTGCTTTGACGTTTACATAGTCAAGGTAGAAAGCGTGTTCCCACATGTCCAGCATGAGCAATGGAATTGACCCTACTGAAAGGTTGCCCTGGTGATCATAAAGCTGCTCGATTAAAAGCTTCTGTCCCAAGATGTCCCAAACCAAGATGGACCAACCAGAACCCTGAATACCTAATGCGCTAGCTGTGAAGTGAGCGCGAAAAGCATCAAATGAACCAAAGAACTCATCGATAGCTTGAGCTAACTCGCCTACCGGCTTGTCTCCACCATCTGGTGAAAGGTTCTTCCAGAAAACTGTGTGGTTTACGTGACCGGCAAGGTTAAAACTTAGATCCTTCTGGAACTTATTTACCATGGTCAAATCATTTTTGTCACGAGCTTCGGCTAGAGCATCAATTGCAGTGTTAGCGCCGTTTACATAAGCCAAATGGTGTTTGTCATGGTGTAATTCCATGATGCGTCCCGAGATGTTTGGTTCTAGTGCTGCGTAGTCGTAGCTTAGGTCTGGTAAAACATATTTACTCATTGTGTTTCTCCTTGTATTAGTCTTCTGATTCTTGTGAATCTATTTCCGTTCCCGGAATTCCTTGCTCATTGGCAACTTTGTCAGCAAGCGCCAACAGTCTCCTGATTCGTCCAGCAATAGCATCCTTAGTCAAAGGTGGTGATGCTAGCCTGCCTAAATCATCCAAGCTGGCATCTCGATGCTTTAAACGAAGCTCACCAGCCATCTTTAGATGGTCTGGAACCTCATCGCCGAGAATCTCCATTGCCCGACTGACCCTCAAACCTGAAGCAACTGCTGCTTGAGCAGATCTCATTAGGTTCGCATTATCAAAGTTGGCCAACCGGTTGGCCTTGCCTCTAACTTCTCTTCTAACTCGCAATTCTTCATATTTCAATACGACGCGATGAGCCCCGATGTGCTTGAGAATCTGAACGATGGCATCTCCTTCACGAACCACCACTCGATAAACACCACGAGCTTCACGAACCTTGGCACTGACCTCTAATCGCCTAGCGATACCAACTAAAGCCATGGCCGCTTCATTACCTGGTGCCGTAATTTCCAACGTGGCAGATCGTCCCGGGTCAGTTAAAGATCCGTGCGCCAAAATAGCTCCACGCCAAACTGCTTCTGCATCAGCACGACTTCCGGAAACTAGTGCGGCTGGAAGCCCTCTAACTGGGCGGTTACGAGTGTCTATCAAGCCGGTTTGGCGAGCCAGAATGTCTGCATTTTGGGTCACTCTAATTTGATATTTCGTGCTCTTGCGAATGCCGCCGGCTGCAATCATGGCCAGTTCAGAATCAACACCGAAAACATCGGCCAAATCCTTACGGACTCTTCTAGCCAGTTGTGCAGTGTCAACTTCTATTTCAACAACTATCTTGGCTCCAACTAAATGCAAGCCACCACAAAATCGCAAAATCGTTGAAAGTTCAGCAGCTCTTACCGTGCTCTTAGTAACCTCAACTCGTGCTAGTTCGTCTTTAAGTTCCGCAGTTAATGCCATTTGTTACTCTTTTCCTAAATCTCGGTGCTTTACGCGAACCTCTATGCCGGTCAAACTAGTCAAGCGTTTAGCAATCTCTATAGCTGTGGCAACCGAACGGTGCTTACCGCCGGTGCAACCGATAGCCAGAGTTGCATGCTTACGATTTTCACGAAGGTATCCTGCAATAACTGTCTGTAATGTAGCAACATACTGAGCTATGAATTCTTCAGCACCAGCTTGAGCCAAAACAAAATCAGAAACTTGGGCGTCTTCTCCTGTGAAAGGTCGAAGCTCTTCATTCCAGTGAGGATTTGGTAAAAAGCGCATGTCGGCAACTAGATCTGCATCGGTAGGTATTCCGTATTTGAAACCAAAACTTTCAACAACCAGCTGAAGTCTTTTTGCATCCTGAGCGCTAAAGCTTTCAGAGATCTTGTTTGCAAGCTGGTAAATATTTAGATCACTGGAATCAATGATGTAATCCGCTTGACCTCGAAGAGTCAGCAGTCGTTCTCTTTCTTCATGGATTCCGTCTGTAATAGTTCCATTGCCTTGTAATGGGTGAGGACGCCTAACTTGTTCAAACCGCTTCACCAATGTTGCGTCGTTGGCCTCTAGAAAAAGAACTTGCACATTAATGTTGTGCCCCTTTAGAACAGTGATGTGTTCGCTCAGATCCTGGAAGAATTCGCCACCGCGAGCATCAATTATTACGGCCAGTCTTGGCAAGCTCTTTTCAGTTCCGTTAAACAACTCTGCCATGGGCTTGATCATCTGCGCTGGCAGATTATCGACAACATACCAGTCCATATCCTCAAGGGCGTTTCCTACCGTAGATCTTCCAGCCCCGGACATACCGGTAACTATCAGCAACTCGTAGGATTGTTCCTTATTCAATGGGGTTTCGCCTTTCAATACAACTAACTCTACTCATTTCGCGACACGCCCGAGAAAAAAAAGTGCTAATCCGTAATCTCTAGCTTTTCCTTCACTGCCTTGGCTAATTGAACACCAATACCTGCTACCTCAGCAATCTCCTCCAATGAAGCTAGTTTTAGGCGTTTAGCCGAGCCAAAGCGCCTTAGCAGGGCCGTTACCCGCTTATCCCCTAGACCTTCAATCAGGCTTAGTTCGGTCGCTATGGCCGATTTTCGCTGCTTTCTTTGGGCTGTGATGGCGAACCGGTGGGCTTCATCCCTTACCCGTTGCAGCATGAAAAGCGCCTCGGTTCCGCGGGCCAAGATTATGGGGAAAGGGTTGTTTGGAAGCCAAATCTCTTCCAATCTCTTAGCTAAACCGATAACGGCAATATCACTGATCTTCAGTTCAGCTAATGCTTTGGCCGCCGCGTTCACCTGTGGCTGGCCACCATCAACAATCAATAATCCTGGTCGATAACTGAATTTATTGTCAGTATCTGAAATTCCATCATTTAAATACTTCAACCTTCGAGTTAGAACCTGGAACAAAGACTCGGTGTCATCACTGGAAGACTCAATGTTGAACTTACGATATTGACTCTTCTTAGCCAAGCCATCCTCGAATACCACCATGGAGCCAACAATTCCAGTTCCCGAAAGATGTGAAATGTCATAACACTCAATTCTGAGCGGGGCCGCTTTCAGATTCAGTGCTACCTGTAATTGAGCAAGAGCTTCGCTTCTGGCTGTAAAGTCAGCGGTTCGCTTCAGTTTATAGAGACCTAAGGCATGCTTCGCATTGGTTAGGGCTGTTTCAGCAAGAGCTCGTTTATCTCCACGTTGAGCAACTCTCAGATCAACTTTGCTTCCACGTTGCTCGGTTAGCCAAAGATTAAGCGCCTCTGAATCTGGCGGCAATACTGGAACTAGAACCTCTTTAGGAATATCGTTTCCAATTTCCCCGTAAACGTTCTGAATCAGATATTCAACTAGCTCTTCAGTGCTTCTCTCAATTTCTTTATCAACGACCCAGCCTCGAGCTCCTCGAATACGTCCACCACGAACTCTAAATAGGCTAACCGCAGCTGTCAGTTCATCGTCAGCGATACCAAACAAGTCGGCATCGGTGTGATCTGTAAAGACAACGGTACTCTTTTCCAAAACCGTTTCTAGCGCTTCAACGTCATCTCTTAGCTTGGCTGCTAACTCATATTGCTCGGTATTAGAAGCCTGCAACATCTTTTCTCTTAGTGAGTCAATGTATTGCTCATCACCGGCAAGCATAAACTCGGAGAACTTCTTTGCAGTTGCCTTATGCTCTTCTGGTGTAACCCGGCTGACACAGGGTGCTGAGCACTTTCCAATGTCGGCTAATAAACACGGGCGGTTGCTAATCTTTGCACGGTTATAGACTCCACTAGAACAAGATCTCATTGGGTAGACCTTAAGCAAGGTATCTAAAGTCTCTCTAACTGCCCAGGCTTGTGTGTATGGCCCAAAATATCTTGAACTTTTGTTATCTCTATTTCGGGTGATCAGAACTCGGGGAACCGCTTCACCCATGGTGATGGCTAAATACGGGTAACTCTTATCGTCCTTGAAACGAACATTAAACGGCGGGTCATATTCTTTGATCCAGGTAAATTCCAGTTGCAGAGCCTCAAACTCAGATTTAACTATGGTCCAGTTCACATCGCTAGAACTAAGCACCATGCGTCTGGTTTTCTCCTGCAAAGAACTAAGCGGAGCAAAATACGATGACAGTCTTGCTCTTAGGTTCTTAGCTTTACCAACATAGAGAACTCGGCCAGTTTCATCAACGAAACGATAAACACCAGGGTTAGTTGGAATGTCTCCAGTCTTAGGACGAAAACTAACCTCGTTAGCCATGATTACTTCAAAACATCCGCTAGGAATTTACCGGTGTGTGATTTAGCCACCTTGGCTATCTGTTCGGGTGTTCCGGCGGCAATAACTTCGCCACCGCGTGAACCGCCTTCAGGACCGATGTCTATAACCCAGTCAGCATTTTTAATCACATCAAGATTGTGTTCGATAACGATAACGGTGTTACCTTTTTCAACTAGCCCGTTTAATACCAGCAACAATTTTCTAACATCTTCGAAATGCAAGCCAGTGGTTGGCTCATCCAAAACATAGATGCTTCGGCCGTAAGATCGTTTCTGCAACTCTGTGGCCAGCTTCACACGCTGTGCTTCACCACCGGATAACGTTGTTGCGCTTTGGCCTAACCGGACATAACCTAAACCAACCTCAACCAAGGTATTTAGATATCTAGCAATCGCTGTAATAGCTTCGAAGAAAACCGCGGCCTCTGCAATTGGCATTTCCAAAACCTCAGCAATCGACTTACCTTTGTATTTAACCTGCAAAGTTTCTCGGTTGTATCTAGCTCCGTGGCAAACCTCACACAAAACATAAACATCAGGTAGGAAGTTCATTTCGATCTTTAGGGTTCCATCACCACTACAGGCCTCACAACGACCACCCTTCACATTGAAAGAGAATCTACCCTGTTGGTAGCCTCTAGCCTTGGACTCAGCGGTTTCAGCGAACAACTTGCGGATGTGATCAAAAACTCCGGTGTATGTTGCTGGGTTAGATCTAGGCGTTCTACCGATTGGATTTTGGTCCACGTGAACCACCTTATCGAGTTGATCTAAACCTTCAACTCGGGTGTGCTTACCAGCAACGCCCTTTGCGCCATTGAGTTTATTGGCCAAGACTTCATACAAAACGTCGTTTACTAACGATGATTTACCCGAACCAGAAACACCGGTAACCGCCGTGAAGGTTCCCAACGGAAAAGCAACATCGATGTTCTTTAGGTTGTTCTCTTTCGCACCAATAACCTTTATCTGCCGCTTAGGGTCAGCAATACGCCTTGATTTAGGGGTAACAATCTTTTCTTTACCACTCAAGAAAGCACCGGTCACCGATTCCTTATTGGTCAGAATTGCTTTATAGCTTCCGCTGTGCACTACTTCACCACCGTGAACACCAGCACCAGGACCAATATCCACGAGCCAGTCGGCAGCTTTAATAGTGTCTTCATCGTGCTCAACAACAATCAGAGTGTTACCTAGATCACGTAGCTTGATTAGTGTTTCAATCAATCGGCGGTTATCACGTTGATGCAAACCAATACTTGGTTCATCCAAAACATAAAGAACACCGGTAAGGCCAGCACCGATTTGGGTGGCTAACCGAATTCGTTGGGCTTCACCTCCGGATAGGGTTGCCGCCGCTCGTTCAAGGCTCAAGTAGTCAAGCCCAACAGCAATCAAGAACTCAAGTCTTGCTCGAATCTCTCTTAGCACTTGAGCAGCAATCTTTTCATCACGCTTATCCAGTTTGAGTTTGTTGAAAAACTCCATGGCTTCACCCAGGCTAATAAAACATACTTCAGCAATTGAATGGCCAGCGACTTTGACGGCCAAAACCTCTGGTCTAAGTCTTGAACCATTGCAGCTAGGGCATGGAGTTTCACGAAGATACTCTCCCCAACGTCCCCTAGCCCAATCATTATCGGCTTCAAGGTATTTGCGTTCAATGTAGTTCAGTGCACCTTCAAAACCAGTGGTGTATCGAAGTTCACGACCATAACGGTTTTTCCACTTCATTTGAACATCAAAGTCATTGCCATACAAAACAGCATCCTGAATTTCTTCAGGCAGATCACTCCAGGCCGTATCAAGTGAGAAATCCAAATCCTTAGCTAACCCGGCAAGTAGTCGAGTGTAGTAAGTAAACAAACCTTTTCCTTGAGTTGACCAAGGCCTAATCACACCACCGTTAATCGATTCACTGGTATCGCCGATAACCAATTCTTTATCAACAGCCATCTTGGTACCAAGACCAGAACATGTCTGACAAGCACCAAATGGAGCATTAAAAGAGAAAGTTCTAGGTTCCAATTCAGTTAGGGCTAATGGATGTTCATTTGGGCAAGACATCTTTTCGCTGTAGTTGCGATACTTGTCATCACCTTTGGCATCAATCAGATCTATGGTCACCTTGCCACCGGCAAGTTTCAAAGCTGTTTCAACCGATTCAGTTAGACGCTGAGTGATATCACTTTTAGAAACCAAACGGTCAACGACAACACTGATGTCGTGTTTGTATGTTTTACGAAGCGGTTTAGCTTCAGCCAGAGTAACTACTTCCCCATCAACCACAGCTCTGGCAAACCCTTGAGCGATTAATTCCCTAAACAAGTCAGCGAATTCGCCCTTTTTCTGATCAACAATCTGAGCTAACACTTGGAACTTGGTTCCATCCGGTTGCGCCATTATCTGATCAACAATCTGCTGCGTAGTTTGCTTGGTGATTCTTTCACCACACTCAGCACAGTGTGGGATGCCGATGCGAGCCCAAAGCAAACGCAAATAATCGTGAATTTCGGTAATCGTTCCAACTGTTGATCTTGGATTACGGTTAGTTGACTTCTGATCAATAGAAACAGCTGGCGATAATCCTTCAATGAAATCAACATCAGGTCGATCAACTTGACCCAAGAACTGTCTAGCATAGGCGCTCAACGATTCAACATATCGGCGTTGACCTTCAGCGAAGATCGTGTCGAAAGCCAATGAAGATTTACCCGAACCGCTGAGACCGGTGAAGACCACCATAGAGTTCTTAGGGATCTCCAGGGTTAGGTTCTTAAGGTTATGAACCCTAGCGCCCTTGACAACTAACTTGTCTTTGGTGGGAATTTGAATGACCGGCATTGTTCAAGTTTAACTTGTTAGACCTTATCTATTTGCCTGATGGTGTATTTCAACTCACTTATTTCGTCTCTGAGCCTTGCTGCCAGCTCGAAATTCAGGGAACCGGCCGCCGATTTCATCTGCTCATCGAGCTCAACCACCAAATCCAACAGTTCGTCATAGCTGGCATTCTGGTTCACTCGTTTGCGCGTGCCGATGGCTGCCTTTCCATCTCTTGCTCGCTTTGGCTGTTTCTGCTCCAATAGGGTCGCTGTGTCCTGTTCTTCAGCCAGAATGCTATCTGTGATATCGGCAATCTTCTTTCGAAGTGGTTGTGGGTCCAGACCCATCTCTTTGTTGTATGCAACCTGCTTTTCTCTACGACGGTTAGTCTCATCAATGGCTCTGGCCATGGAATCGGTAATTCGGTCAGCATACATATGCACCTCGCCGCTGACGTTACGGGCCGCTCGGCCAATAGTCTGAATCAGGGATGTTGTTGATCTAAGGAAACCCTCTTTATCTGCATCAAGAATGCTGACCAGAGACACTTCAGGCAGATCGAGACCCTCTCTAAGTAAGTTGATTCCAACTAAGACGTCATAAATGCCACTTCTAAGTTCCCGTAACAGTTCAACTCTTCGTAAAGTATCAACATCAGAATGCAAGTATCTAACTCGGACTCCAGCCTCAGTAAGGAAATCCGTTAACTCTTCAGACATCTTCTTAGTCAGGGTAGTTACCAGAACGCGTTCGTTCTTTTCCGCTCTTATCTTGATTTCTTCTAGCAGGTCATCAATCTGCCCCTTGGTTGGTTTAACTACTATTTGTGGGTCAACTAGACCGGTAGGACGAATAATTTGCTCTACTACCCCATCACCAACACCAAGTTCGTACTTACCAGGAGTAGCAGATAGATAAACAGTCTGGCCGACTCGGTCTAGAAACTCAGACCATTTCAGTGGTCGATTATCCATAGCTGATGGCAGTCTGAAACCATACTCGACCAGTGTTCGCTTTCTCGAGGAGTCACCTTCATACATCGCTCCGATTTGAGGCACAGTTGCGTGAGATTCGTCTATAACAGTTAGAAAATCTTCCGGGAAGTAATCAAGCAAACATGAGGGGGCCGAACCTGGTTGCCTGCCATCCAGATGCCTTGAGTAGTTCTCAATACCGGAACAGAAACCTAGTTCCCTAATCATTTCTAAATCGAAAGTGGTTCTCATCTTGATTCGCTGAGCTTCAAGCAATTTACCCTGTTGTTCAAATTCTTTGACTCGAGCAATCATCTCGTGCTCGATCTCTTCAAGCGCCAATCCCATGCGTTCAGGTGATGTCACATAGTAACTAGCTGGAAATACAGAGATGGTATCGATTTCTCTAACAATTTCACCGGTTAGAGCATGTAGCTGATAGATGTTTTCAATCTCATCGCCAAACATTTCAAGCCGAATCGCCAATTCATCGTAAACCGGAATTATCTCAATGGTGTCTCCCTTTACTCGGAAGTTACCTCTAGAAAAGTCGTAGTCGTTTCTTTGGTACTGCATATTCACAAACTCGCGAATCAGTTCATCACGATTTATGCTCTGCCCTTTATGTAAAGGAACAGACATATCCAAATACTCGCTCGGAGCCCCCAGACCATAAATGCAGGAAACAGTGCTGACCACAATCACATCACGACGACTCAACAAACTCATTGTCGCGGAGTATCTGAGTCGTTCAACCTCAGAGTTAATTGAAGAGTCCTTTTCAATAAATGTATCGCTCTGTGGAACATAAGCTTCAGGCTGGTAATAGTCGTAGTAACTAACGAAATACTCGACCGCATTATTAGGCAGTAACTGTCTAAACTCATTGACTAGCTGAGCGGCCAGAGTTTTGTTATGCGCTAGAACAAGAGTTGGACGCTGGAGCTTCTCAATCAACCAAGCGGTAGTAGCCGATTTACCAGTTCCGGTTGCTCCTAGGAGTACGACATCTTTCTCACCAGCATTAATTCTTTGAGTGAGTTCAGCAATAGCGGTAGGTTGATCGCCAGAAGGAATGTAATCGGAAATAACTTCAAAAGGCTTAAAGCTTCTGGTTGGACCCTTCATAGCTACTTAGCCTCGGCCAATACTTTGAAACTAGCCCAAAGCTTTCTAGCATCAGCTCTTAGTAGATCGATCGGCTGGTTTGAATTCAAAATGTAGTCAGCTCTTTGAGCTCGTTCAACTGGCTTAGCCTGGCTCAACATACGATTACTTGCTTCTAAAGGCGATAATCCTCTTGCCTCAACAAGTCTTTTGATCCGAACATCATCAGGAGCCTCAACGGTAACCACAACATCAAAAGGCAAATCAACTGAAGCTTCAACCAAGAGTGGAACGGTGTATATCACCATCGATTCAACAGGGACTGCTGTAAGTAGTTCTTGAACCCGATTTCTGACCAAAGGGTGAACTATGTCTTCAAGTTGCTTACGTTTTTGAGCATCACTGAAAACAATCAAACCAAGTGCTTTTCTATCTAAGTTACCCGCAACATCGAAAAGTTCTGAACCGAACTTATCCGCTATTTGCTTAGCCCCCAATGTTCCTGGTTCAACAACTTCGCGGGCGATGAGATCGGCGTCTATTTCGATTCCGCCGAGTTCAGTCCACAACGCAGCGACGGTAGTTTTACCCGCAGCAATACCGCCAGTTAGACCTATAAGAAACATGTGTCTAAGCCTAACTTGGTTAAAGCAATGCTGGGCCGAGAGAAAAACCCTCGACCCAGCATAGATAAAGCTTGCTTATTCTGCTTCGCCCAGCTTCTCTTTAAGAGCAGTTAGTGATGCGTCTTCAGACAGGGTTCCAGCTGAAGGCTCCATGCCCTCAGAGGAAGAACTGCTACTCGCAGTTTCTTCCACTGGCTTAGATTCAGGAAGGCTAGCTGCTAGTTCATTAGCAATAGCAACCTGCTTCTTGTGCTCTTCCCAACGGGCCTGAGCTTCAGCGTATTCCTTCTCCCACTTAGCCTTAGCTTCCTCGAAGCCAGGCTTCCATTCGCTAGTTGCCGCATCGAAGCCCTCTGGGTACTTGTAGTTACCCTGGTCATCGAAGTCTGTTGCCAGGCCGTAAAGCGCTGGATTGAAATCAGTTCCTTCAGGGTTAACTTCTTCAGTAGCCTGCTTCAAGGACAATGAAATCCTTCTGCGGTCAAGGTCGATGTCAATAACCTTGACGAACACGTCCTGGTTAGGTGCAACAACCTGACTAGCTAGGTCGATGTGCTTAGAAGATAGTTCAGAGATGTGAACTAGACCTTCAATGCCATCAGCAACACGAACGAAAGCACCGAATGGAACAATCTTGGTTACCTTACCTGGCGCATACTGACCGATAGCGTGCGTTCTCGCGAATACCTGCCATGGATCTTCCTGGGTTGACTTCAGTGAAAGTGAAACGCGCTCACGGTCATTATCAACTTCAAGAACCTCAACGGTAACCTCTTGACCGATTTCAACAACTTCGCTGGCGTGTTCGATGTGCTTCCATGACAATTCGCTAACGTGAACTAAACCGTCCACGCCACCAAGATCAATGAATGCACCGAAGTTTACGATAGATGAAACAACACCGGTACGAATCTGTCCCTTTGCAAGATCTGCTAGGAAGGTTGTTCGGCTTGCTGACTGTGACTCTTCTAGGAGAGCGCGACGTGAAAGAACAACGTTGTTACGGTTCTTATCAAGTTCAAGAATCTTGGCTTCAACTGTCTGGCCAAGGTAAGGAGTTAGATCGCGAACACGACGAAGCTCAATCAATGAAGCAGGTAGGAACCCACGAAGACCGATGTCCACGATAAGGCCGCCCTTAACAACTTCGATAACCAAACCGTTAACGACGCCGTCGGCTTCCTTAATCTTTTCAACATCTCCCCAGGCACGCTCGTACTGAGCACGCTTCTTGGAAAGGATAAGACGACCCTCTTTGTCTTCTTTTTGAAGAACTAGAGCTTCGATGGAATCGCCAACAGAAACGATGTCACTTGGAGCAGCATCGTGGCGAATTGATAGTTCACGTGAAGGAATAACACCTTCAGTTTTGTAACCGACATCGAGGAGAACCTCATCGCGGTCAATCTTTACAACAATTCCTGAAATCAGGTCACCGTCGTTGAAAGATTTAAGGGTTTTCTCGATCTCTGCCAGTAATTCTTCTGCAGATCCGATGTCGTTGATTGCAACCTGTGGGGTCACTTTTGTTGTTTCAGTCATGGAGAAATAATCTCGTTCTTGTTTATACTCGGGTCTAATGGCAATAGTTATCCAAAGATTTTTTAGTCTCTTGGAAAGCTAAAACCACTCGAACGTGGATAGGGATGGTCCAAAAAAATGAACCTTCCCAATTCTACTGGGTCTTAGCCTGGCCAACAACGGCTATCAACATTGTCAGAACCTCATCCGAATTAGGGCCAGTGACCTCAATCTCAATTTCTTCACCTTGATGAGCCGCAAGCGACAAAATCCCCAAAATACTCGATCCGGGTACCCTCTTACCAGCCTTAGAGACTGTCACCTCATGCCTGCAAGTCTCCACTGCCCTCACAAAATCAGCGGCTGGCCTGGCATGTAAGCCAACTTTACTGACGACAATCACGCTCCCCTTAGAAATCAATGAGCAGCCTCGTCCCAACTACGACCGATACCTATGCTGACATCCAGCGGAACACTCAATTGGGCAGCGTTACCCATTCCCTCGATAACTATGGCCTTGACCTTATCCAACTCACCCTTGGCAACCTCAATCACCAATTCGTCATGAACCTGCAACAAGATTCGACTCTTGGTACCAGCCTTAGCCAAACCTTGAGCCACTTGAATCATGGCAAGTTTCATTATGTCGGCTGCAGTACCTTGAATTGGAGCATTAAGAGCTGCTCTTCTTGCATTCTCCCGAACAACGAAAATTTTGCTGTCCAAATCATCAAATGGACGTCTACGACCATAAATCGTAGTCGTGAAGTGATCACGCTTGGCGTCTGAGACAACATTGCTTAGATAATCTCTAACCCCACCAAATCTGGCAAAGTAGTCAGACATTAACTGTTTGGCATCAGCATTCGAGATTCTTAATTGTTTAGCTAATCCGTATTCACTCAAGCCATAAACCAAGCCGTAAGACATTGCTTTAACTTTAGATCGCATAGCGGTTGTTACCTCTTCAGGCTTCACACCATAGATTCTTGAACCAACAAACTTGTGTAAATCTTCACCAGTCTTAAATGCTTCAATGAGACCTTCATCCTGGCTCAGGTGAGCCAGAATACGCATTTCGATCTGTGAGTAGTCGGCTGTCAATAATGTTTCGTAACCCTCGCCAACCACGAAAGCATCACGAATAAGTCTGCCTCTTTCACTTCTAACCGGTATGTTCTGCAGGTTCGGATTCTCAGAGGATAACCGACCAGTTGATGTCCCGGTTTGAACATAGGTCGTGTGGATACGGCCGTCAGCAGATATTGACTTAGTGATAGTTTCGACGATCTGTCTAATCTTGGTAACTTCACGGTGTTGTAAAAGTTTCTCAAGGAATGGGTGACTAGTCTGTTCAAACAGTGTGGTTAGAGTCTCTGCGTTTGTTGAAAAACCAGTCTTGACCTTACTGGTCCCCTGCATGCCCAAATCTTCAAACAAAACTGTTTGTAGTTGCTTGGGTGAGGCCAGATTAATCTCTTTACCAATTATCTTGTAACAAGCGGTTTCCAGTTCGGAGATTTCCTTGTCTAGTTGACCAACAAGTTTTTCTAAGGCCTTGGTATCGATGTGAATACCTACCTGCTCCATGTGGGCTAATGAGTGGGTCGCAGGAATCTCTATGTCCTTATAAACAGAAATCTGCTTAGAAGCGTTTAGTGAAGAGCGTAACTTGTTGGCTAGTGGAAGTAGATAGCCAGCCAATTCGGCAACATCGATGCCAATCGCAACAATGTCTTCCTGCTGTTCGAAAGTAACTCCTAGATACTCAGCGATCAAATCTTCCGGCGCAAAGCCTCTGCGCAAAGGATTATCAACATAGGCAGCTAACAGCGGATCATCTTCAACTCCGTTAAGCGAAGTTTCGTTACTTAGTAACCAACGTTCAAGCCGTTTTGAATCAAAAACAACCTTTGCGCTATCGCCACTCAACCAGGTCATTAGCTCAAGCTTGAAATCTGCTAAGTCAGCGAACACGCAACTCTTGGAATTAGCTAGTGCTAAACCAAACAATTCATCGTTTTGGTAGGTTGCCAGAACAGCTATAGGTTCCTGGGCCTTGAAGAACTTGCCTAACTCTACTTCGGTTGCCTTAACCTTCTTAGGTTTATCTACCGCCACTACTTCAGCAATAACCTGAACAGTTTCTTCAGCAACTGTCAGTTCAACCGGAACGGCATTTCTGTCAACACCCAAACCTTTGAATACTCTTTCCAAAAGCGATCTGAAGTGCAATTTAGCGAAAGTATCTCTAAGCTTCTGCTCATTTACCGGTTTCATAGCGAAATCATCAAAGCCATGGCCCATGTCTAAATCTCTAATCAAATGGTTCAGTCTGCGGTTACGGACAGCAAGTTCGCGGTGTTCACGAAGTGACTCGCCAACCTTGCCAGCAATCTCATCAGCTGAGCTAAGAATGGAATCTAAACTGCCATACTGCTGCAACCATTTGGCTGCTGTCTTGGGTCCAACACCAGGAATACCTGGAAGGTTATCCGAAGTCTCACCAACCAGCGCAGCTAAATCGGGGTATTGCTTTGCGTGTATGCCATATTTTTCGAGTACCGCTGCATCATCCATGCGAGCTAGGTTCATAACACCTTTTATTGGATAGAGAATCGTCACATCATCTTGAATTAGTTGAAAAGTGTCTCGATCACCGGAAACCACGAGCACTTTAAAACCATTTGCTGCGCCTTGATCTGCAAGACTTGCCAAAATGTCATCCGCTTCAAAGTTATCTCGGGTCAAAGTGATGATGTTCATTGATTCAAGAGCTTCTCTAAGCAACTCTGTTTGACCATTGAATTCAGGTGGCGTTTCACCTCTGGTCCCCTTGTATTCCGGATATTCTTCTGTTCTAAATGATGATCTAGATAGATCGAATGCAACGGCTAGATGGGTTGGCTTTTCATTTGCCAGAATGTTCAACATCATAGAAATAAACCCGTGAACGGCGTTTGTGTGCTGACCGTCAGGAGTTTTAAAAGAATCAGGTGAAAGAGCATAGAAAGCCCTGAATGCCAAAGAGTGACCATCGATTAACAAAAGTGTAGGCTGGGTTTTGGTCATGAACTAAGCCTAACTTGGCCAAACGGCTTTACTAGCGAACTAAGGCAAGGGAAACGAAGATGTCAGAAGAGATGACTCCTGAAGTTAGATACTGGGTTGAAAAGCGTGGTGTTGGTGAACTTGGCGACAAAATGGGAATCAAGATTATAGCTTTATCCGCTGAATCTGGAATAGCAACCATGCCAGCTGAAGGTAATCGCCAGCCAATGGGTATAGTTCACGGCGGAGCCTATGTTGTTCTAGCCGAGACTTTAGGAAGCAGCTGTGCTGCTGTTGCCGCTGGTGTTGGCAGGCATGCGGTCGGTATCGAAATAAATGCTTCGCATACCAAAAGCGCCACTGAGGGATTAATAACTGCAACTGCGAACGCTGTGAATATAGGAAAGAATCTAACCACCCACGAAGTGATTGTTACCGATGAAAATGGAAATCGTCTTTCAACAATTAGGATTACTAATTTCCTAAGAGATAACCGCTAATTCGTTTCGGTTAATTGTTCGATAACTGTTTGAGCTACCTGCCGCATCGAAAGTCTTCTATCCATTGATGCTTTTTGAATCCAGCGGAATGCCTCAGGCTCATTCAATTTCATCTTTTCGGTTAACAAACCTTTAGCCCGATCAACTAGCTTTCTTGTCTCTAGCTTGTGGTTGCTGTCTTCAACCAGTTGCTCCTGCACCGCCATACGGTCTTTTAGCGACAGTGCAATTCGAAGAGCAGGAATCAAGTTGTTTGGATTGAAAGGTTTAACTACATAGTTAAATACCCCAGCTGCGCTGGCTCGGTCCACCAATTCTGGTGAACTGAAGGCAGTTAGCAGTACCACGGGGATTTTATGTTCGGCAAGAATCTCTGCGGCTTGTAGCCCATCTGTGCCAGGCATCTTGATGTCCATGAGAACCAGATCAGGTTTCAGCTCAAGGGCTAATCGCACGGCTTCTGCGCCGTCACCAGCCTGGGCAATACAGTCAAAACCTGCTTCAGTAAGGGTTTCAATAATATCTAGTCTGATGATGGCCTCATCCTCCGCCACCACTACCCTAGGTTTAACAATATCCATAGGTTTACCATACAAGGCAACATAGAGTTCGAGTATGGTTTAGACTCTTATTTTGTTGCTTGCCGAAGTGGCGAAATGGCAGACGCGGAGCACTCAAAATGCTTTGCTCGAAAGGGCGTGTGGGTTCGACTCCCACCTTCGGCACCAAATAAATAAAGCCCCAAGTTTCTGGGGCTTTATCTTTTTAAATCTGACTACTTTTTATATGTCGGAGCCGCAGCATTTCTTGCGTCACCAACTGTGTGAACACGAAGAGAATTAGTAGATCCTGGTGTGCCAGGTGGTGTTCCGGCTACTACAACAACCTCATCGCCAATGTCTGCCAGTCCTTTACTGAGTAGAAGCTCGTCAACTTGATAGAACATTTCATCGGTGTGGGTTACTGGGGTAACCAAATAAACGTTTGAACCCCAAACAATTGAAAGTCTTCTTTGAGTTTCGACAGACGGAGTGAAAGCAATCGTAGGAATCTCATGACGAAGTCTAGAAACACGCTTTAGTGAATCTCCGCTTTCAGTGAAAACACAGATGAACTTTGAACCAAGCAGTTCGGCAATTTCGGATGCTGCAAGAGTAACGGCTCCACCATGGGTGTGTGGTTTGGTGCCTAGAGGAGGAATACGTTGAAGACCGTTTTCTTCGGTGGCTTCGATAATGCTAGCCATCGCGGAAACAGTCTCAACTGGGAATTCACCAACTGAAGTCTCTCCAGAAAGCATCAAACAGTCAGCGCCATCTAGAACAGCGTTCGCCACATCGCTTGCTTCTGCTCTGGTTGGTCTTGAAGCTGTAATCATGGATTCGAGCATTTGGGTTGCCACAATAACTGGCTTTGCCCAACGACGTGAAAGTTCAACTGCACGCTTTTGAACCAATGGCACCTGCCAGAACGGAAGTTCGACACCTAGATCTCCACGAGCAACCATAACGCCATCGAATGCATCAATGATTTCTTCAAGAGCCTCTACGGCCTGTGGCTTCTCAATTTTTGCGATAACAGGAAGGAACTTCCCTTCCTCTTTCATAATTTCGTGCACTCGGACGATATCTGAGGCATTTCTAACGAATGACAGAGCAATCATGTCAACACCTAGGCGGATACCCCAACGAAGATCGTCTTCGTCTTTTTCGCTTAGCGCAGGAACGTTTACCGCAACACCGGGTAAGTTAATGCCCTTGTTGTTACTGATAACACCGGCAACCTCCACAACGGTTGTCACGGTCGTGTCGCTGACCGCGGTAGCTCTCAGGCCAACCTTGCCGTCATCGATAAGTAAGACATCACCGATTTTGACATCACCAGGCAGACCTTTGAATGTTGTTGAACAGATCTCTTGGTTACCTTGAATGTCATCAATAGTGATCTTAAATACATCACCTTTAGCAAGGGTGACTGGGCCCTCAGCAAAACGACCTAGGCGAATCTTCGGACCTTGGAGATCAACGAAAATGCCAACTGGTTTACCCAAATCGGCAGCTGCCTTACGAACAATGTTGTAGATACCTTCGTGAACATCGTAGCTACCGTGGCTGAGGTTCATTCGAGCAACATCGACACCTGCTTCTAGGATGGCTCTAATTGAGTCGTAGGTTGAAGTTGCAGGCCCTAGAGTCGCAACAATTTTGGCTCTTCTCATAACTTCCTTCGTTTTAGCAGCAGATACCAGCCTACCTTTTAGTTAGGCGAGGATTCCCCGCTCGTTTGGTTTTACTGGTTTTGGAAGGCTAGTTTTGCCCTCTAAATATTCATCAATCGCAGCTGCAGCCGCTCTTCCTTCAGCTATTGCCCAAACAATCAGGCTCGCACCGCGACCGGCGTCTCCTGCAACAAAGACACCATCAACACTTGTTGCGTAGTTATCTTTTCGGTCAAAGTTGGAATTGGCGTCTCGATCTATTTCCTGTCGCTCGAAGGCAATCTCTTCCTTAGGTCCAGTGAAGCCAAGACTCAGAAGCGCTAGCTCAGCTGGAATAATTACTTCGGTACCTGGCTTCGGAACTCGCTTGCCATCAACAAAATCAGTCTCAGCAACTTTCAATCCTGTTAGTTTCCCGTTCTCACCAACGAACTCAACGGTGCTGGCAAGATAGCTACGCTCACCAAATTCTTCATGAGCGCTGCTAACTTCAAAAAGAGTCGGGCTGGTTGGCCAAGGCTGGTTGCTCGCTCTTTCGGTTGGTGGTTGCTTACCGATAGCCAGTGTTGTAACGGAAGTTGCACCTTGACGAGTGGCAGTTCCTAAACAGTCAGCTCCGGTGTCACCACCACCTAAAATCACTACATTCTTGCCAGAAGCGAGAATCTGGCTTTCAATACTTTCACCGGCAACCACACGGTTGGCTTGGTTTAGATAGTCCATTGCAAAATGAACACCTTCGAGATCTCTACCTGGAACATCAAGGTTTCTTGGCTTATCAGATCCGGTGGCAATCAAAACAGCTTCGTAACGTCTTAGTAATTCATCCCAACTAATGTCTTTTCCAATTTTTGTATTAGGACGGAACCTGGTTCCTTCAGCTTCCATTTGAGCCAAACGCTTGGTTAGGTGAATTTTTTCCATCTTAAAATCTGGAATACCGTAGCGTAGCAGTCCACCAATCCGATCATCTTTTTCATAGACAGCAACGGTGTGCCCCGCTCTGGTTAACTGCTGAGCTGCTGCCAATCCGGCTGGACCAGAACCAACTATGGCAACTGTCTTACCGGTCATTCTTTCTGGGGCGTGCGGCTCTACCCAACCGCGTTCAAAAGCTTGTTCAATGATCGAAGCTTCGATTTGTTTTATGGTTACTGCAGGTTGGTTAATTCCAAGAACACAGGAGCTCTCACAAGGTGCCGGACAAAGCTTGCCGGTAAATTCTGGGAAGTTGTTAGTTGCATGCAATCTTTCAATTGCTTCTTTACCGTTTTCTCGCCAGGTTAGATCGTTCCATTCAGGAATGAGATTTCCAAGGGGACAACCGTGGTGACAAAAAGCAATGCCACAATCCATACAACGTGAGGCCTGCTGAACTAGTGTCGCAGGATCTGCCTTTTCATAAACCTCACGCCAGTCCTTGATTCGAACTTCAATGGCTCTGGCTGGAGCAATTTTCCGTTCAGTTATCTTTAGAAAGCCTCTTGGATCAGCCACGAGCGCTCACCTCCAAAATTCTTGACCAAACTTCAGCTGAATCAGAGGCCAGTCCCTCAACCAATGCCTGAGTTTGAATCGCCTTCACCTGAGCGTAATCTCTAGGTAAAACCTTCGTGAACTGGGTCACCGCAACATCAAACTGTCCAAGCATCTTCGTTGCCAAGACTGAACCGGTCTCTATTTGATGTTGTTCCAACAGTTCCTTCAGAAGATGTTGATCTGGTTCATCTAGTGGCAGTAGATCAATCTCTCCGTCGGTTAGCGCACTTTGGTTTAGATGGTCAGCTCGAAGTTTATAGATAAAGGCATAGCCACCAGACATTCCTGCTGCTAGGTTACGACCGGTTTTACCCAAAATAACAGCAACACCACCGGTCATATATTCGAGAGCGTGATCACCAACCCCTTCAACCACCGCTATCGCTCCAGAGTTACGAACTAGGAAACGCTCCCCGACCATTCCACGAATGAACATCGAACCACTTGTAGCGCCGTAGCCGATAACATTTCCAGCAATCACGTTAGCTTCGGCAGGATAGAAAGAGTTAAGTTGTGGTCTAACCACAATAGTTCCGCCGGATAGACCCTTGCCAACGTAGTCGTTACTATCGCCCAGTAATGAAAGCTTAATTCCCTGCGGAATAAATGCCCCAAAGGATTGACCAGCAGAACCAGAGACGGTGATATCTATCGTGTTCTTAGGTAATCCATCAGCACCATAACGTTTGGTAACCTCATGACCCAGGATAGTTCCAACTGCTTGCGCGGTGTTGTTGACCTCTAGTTCAATGGAAACCGGTTGGGCATCTTCTAGGGATGCTTTGGCCAGTGGAATAAGTTTTTGGTCAAAGTGCTTTTCCAACTCATGGTCTTGATACGTAAAGCGTCTAAGTGGAGAGATTGAGTTAATCGGTCCAGAAAGAATTGGAGTTAAATCAAGGCCATCTGCTTTCCAGTGTGAAATTGCACGGTTTGCATCTAGTAATTCACTGTGACCGATAGCCTCATCCATGGATCTGAAGCCAAGTTGAGCTAAATACTCTCTTACCTGTTCAGCTAAAAACATAAAGAAATTCTCGATGTGATTTGCTTGACCGGTGAACCTTGAACGTAACTCTGGGTTTTGGGTTGCAACTCCAACAGGACAGGTGTCCAAATGACACACTCGCATCAATACGCAACCAGAGACGACCAACGGTGCAGTTGCAAAGCCAAATTCTTCAGCACCTAGAAGCGCAGCAATGATGACATCTCTACCAGTTTTAAGTTGGCCATCCACCTGAACTGAGACGCGGTCTCGCAAACCATTTGCCATTAGAGTTTGCTGAGTTTCGGCTAAGCCCAATTCCCAAGGAGTTCCAGCGTGCTTTAGCGAGTTCAACGGAGATGCGCCGGTTCCGCCATCGTGACCCGAAACCAGAATCACATCTGCCTTAGCCTTCACAACACCTGAAGCAACTGTTCCAATACCAACTTGGCTCACCAACTTCACATGGATTCGAGCCGCCGTATTTGCACTCTTGAGATCAAAAATCAGTTGTTTTAAGTCTTCAATGGAGTAAATGTCGTGATGGGGTGGAGGAGAAATCAAGCCAACACCAGGCGTTGAATGCCTGGTGCTCGCAATCCATGGGTAAACCTTGTTCGGAGGCAATTGACCACCTTCACCAGGTTTAGCTCCTTGAGCCATTTTTATTTGGATGTCATCAGCGTGAGTTAGATACATACTGGTAACCCCAAAGCGTCCAGAAGCAACCTGCTTAATAGCGCTGCGTCTAGCTGGATCAAGAAGCCTCGCGACCTCTTCCCCGCCTTCACCAGTATTTGATTTAGCACCGAGTCGGTTCATGGCTATAGCCAAAACCTCATGAGCTTCTGGTGAAATTGAGCCATAGGACATAGCCCCCGTTGAAAATCTTTTAACGATTTCGGAAGCCGGTTCAACCTCGCTCAGAGCGACTGCTGGCCTAACGCCTTCTCTAAGTAAGAACATGCCGCGAAGTGTCATTAGGCGTTCTGCTTGGTCATCGATCAACTTGCTGTATTCGTTAAAGATGTCATAACGCTTAGTTCTTGTTGCGTGCTGAAGTTTAAAGACTGTTTCTGGGTTGAATAAGTGTGGAGGGCCTTCCCTACGCCATTGGTATTCCCCACCGGTATCTAAATCCTCATGCGGCCGCATAGCTCGCTCAGGCGGATATGCACTTGAGTGTCTAAGAGCGATCTCTTCCGCGATAACTTCTATGCCGATGCCACCGAGTTGGCTGGTAGTACCAGTGAAGAAGGCATCCACAAATTCTGGAGATAGCCCGATAGCTTCAAAACATTGTGCTCCTGAGTAGGAAGAGACAGTTGAAATTCCCATCTTCGACATAATCTTCAGGACACCCTTGCCTAGGGCTTTGATTAGGTTCTTGATTGCGTAGTCAACAGTTAGACCAGCAATTTCCCCACTTCGAACCATCAACTCAACGGATTCCATGGCGAGATAAGGATTGATGGCAGCAGCGCCGTAACCAATAAGAGTTGCAACGTGGTGAACTTCTCTAACATCACCGGCTTCAACCACGAGTCCGACTTTGGTTCTATTGCCGGTTCTTAACAAATGATGGTGAACAGCTGAGGTTAGTAGCAACGAAGGAATAGGAGCTAACTCTCTATTACTGTCTCTATCCGAAACGACAATGAAAATACAACCATCTGCAACTGCAGCATCTAGCTCGTCATAGATTTCTTTCAACCTGGCATGCAAACCCTCATGACCATCGTCAACTCTATATAGACCCTTTACCAAATAGGATTTTCCAATCCCAGAATCTTCGGAGTGCTTAATCTTTGACAGCTCATCATTAGATAGCACCGGGAAATCTAGAATTACCATTCGGGCATGCTGAGGCGTTGCCGATAAAAGGTTCTGCTCTGGACCAATACCAACGCTAAGGGACGTAACGATCTCTTCTCTGATTGAATCTAGTGGAGGGTTAGTAACCTGAGCAAACTGTTGAATGAAGTAATCAAAAAGCAATCGAGGTCTATCGCTTAGTGCAGCAATTGGAGTGTCTGAGCCCATGGCCCCAATAGGCTCCGCTCCGGCACGCGCCATTGGAGCAACTATGACCCTTAGCTCTTCTTCGGTATAACCAAAGGTTCTCTGTCTTCTAGACACAGAGCTCTTGGTGTAAGCAACATGCTCTCGCTCTGGCAAATCCTTGAGGTTGATTCGGTTATCGGTAAGCCACTGACCCCAAGGCTCACCCGCTGCAATTTCAGATTTGATGTCCTCGTCGTCAATAAGTCTTCCGCTTGCCGTATCCGCCAAGAACATCCGCCCCGGTTGCAATCGACCCTTTCGAACAATTTTGCTTGGATCAATATTCACAACACCAATTTCAGAAGCTAATACAACCAATCCGTCATCGGTGACAATAAACCGGCCAGGTCTAAGTCCATTGCGGTCAAGCGTTGCTCCAACTAAATCACCATCGGTGAATATCACAGCAGCTGGCCCATCCCAAGGCTCCATCAACATTGAGTGGTACTCATAGAACTCGCGCAGTTCGCTAGACATATCAGTTTGCTTTTCCCAAGCTTCAGGAATCATCATCATCATTGCGTGGGGCAATGAACGACCGCTGAGCACTAGAAGTTCAAGAACCTCATCAAATGAAGCTGAATCGGATCCACCGGGGGTCACAACCGGCCTTAGTTCATCTAAGAACGGTAAAACCTCTGATTGCAATCGGGGCTCTCTGGCCTTCATCCAGTTTCGATTGCCTTTCACAGTGTTTATTTCACCATTGTGAGCAATCATCCTGTACGGGTGCGCTAGAGGCCATGAAGGAAATGTGTTGGTTGAAAACCTTGAGTGGACCAGTGCCAACTTTGAGGCAAACAGTGGATTGGATAAATCAGGATAGAAAGGTTCCAACTGCAGTGTGGTAACCATACCTTTGTAAACGATTGTCTTTGAAGATAACGATGGGTAGTAACAACCAAGCTTCGCCTCGGTCATCTTTCGCAAGAAATAGAGTTCTCGTTCCAGATCTAAACCTGTTAGTCGAGCCTCTCCTGCTACGAAAACTTGCAGAATAACTGGCATTGCAGCTTTGGCCAAATCACCTAGGACATCAGGATTGGTTGGAACATTTCGAACGCCAAGGATCTTTAGATTGCGTCCTGTGGCGATTTTGCTGAAACCAGCGAACCATTCTCGCTCATCATCCTCGGTTTTGAGAAATACTAATCCAGCCCCATAAGAACCTGCCTCTGGAAGTTCAAAATCAACAACAGATCTAAAGAAATCATCAGGAAGTTGGGTCAGGATGCCCGCGCCATCTCCGGTTCCTGCATCAGAACCGATAGCTCCACGATGCTCTAGATTTCTAAGCGCACTAAGTGCTGTTTCAATGATGTCGTGACCTACGGTCCCGCGAAGGGTTGCCACCATGGCTAGGCCACAAGCGTCTTTATCCCTTGCAGGGTCATATAAACCAGACGCTTGTGGCGCGGTGTTAAACCGCTCAAAAGCTGTTTGGCTAGGCATGAGGTATCTCCATTCAAATTACGTGAAATGGGGACGTCGATGGCCCGAAGGGGAAGCCGAACTACTTAGGTTCGGATGATTCCAATTCTACTGCGACTGGCTTTGACTTTTTAGATTTTACTGGCTTGGCCTCAAAGCTACGACCAGGAATATATCCAGTCAGTTCCTGCCCTGTGTGACGATAGTGCTGGATGATCATCAAGGCTAGACCAGCCATGAAGACCAAAACTGCGGACCATTGGTTGGTCCTTAGGCCAAAGTAAACATCGGATGGGTCTAGTCGGATTGATTCAATGAAAAAGCGTCCCACTGAATACCACATCAGGTAAGTGGCGAACATTCTTCCCCAGCGAAGATTCATTCTGGATTCAAGGAACACTAAAACACCACAGCCCAACATGCTCCAAAGTGATTCGTATAGGAAAGCTGGATGAAACAATACCCCGGGTGGCAACCCTAATGGGTAGGCCGGGTTAGTTGCAGAGATTTCTAGTCCCCAGGGCAAGTCGGTTGGGGCGCCAAAAAGCTCATTGTTGAAGTAATTACCCCAACGCCCTAGAGCTTGAGCTATCAGCAGACCTGGAACCAAAGCATCAACGAAACTGAAGAATCTAATGCCGGCTGATCTGATTCTCAATGCTTTGATGTCAACCTGACAACCAATGTAGGCACCTATTACACCGAAAATAAGCGCGCCATAGATTGCCAGCCCGCCTTCCCAGAGCCTAAACATTGCAGTCCAGTCTCTGCCTTCACCAAAATAATCGTTGAAGTGAGTTAGCACGTGAAAGAGTCTGCCGCCAACTATTCCGAAAGGAACTGCCCAAATCGCGATATCCACCGCTAATCCGGCTTCCATTCCTCTGGCTTTCATCCGTTGGGAAGTTATGAACGTCGCTAAAATGATGCCAACCAAGATAAACAGAGCGTAGAAATGAATCACAAATGGGCCTAATTGAATTTGGTCCATTGTTGGTGAAGGTATTGAAAAAACATAACTCATGAGCTACTACCAACTTTCAGTTTTCTAACGTAGTTTACAAGTTCATTAACTCCACCGCTTTGATAAGCCTTAATTAGCGCGGAACCAACGATGGCTCCATCGGCGTATCCATTGACCTCTAGGACCTGTTCAGCACTTGAAATACCAATACCAACGCAGACTGGAGTGCCTGTTTCGCTCTGTCTAACACCAGCGACAACTAATCTGGCAGCTTTATCTAAATCTTCTCTGGCTCCGGTTATGCCCATAGTTGAAACTGCATACACAAATCCCCTGCTTGAATTTGCTGCCTGAGCAAGACGTTCTGTCGAAGACGATGGGGTAGCCAGGAATACTCTGTCCAATTCTAGTTTGTCGCTTATTTCAAGCCAGTCTTTAGCTTCATCCGGTATTAGATCAGGTGTAATCAATCCTGCAGCACCAGCATTTTTAAGTTCATTAGCAAAACGCTCTAAGCCAAACTGCAAGACAGGATTCCAATAGCTCATGACCAGAACTGGAGTGGAAACCTTGCTTGTTATAGATCTAATAACATCAAATAATTGATTGAGCTTAAATCCACTAGCCAAAGCTTGTTCTGTCGCCTCCTGAATCACTAGTCCATCCATAACCGGATCACTATATGAAACACCAAGCTCTAGAACATCAGCTCCAGCTTCGCAAATAGCCACACACGCTTCAATCGAAGATTTAGTATCGGGGTAACCTGCAGGAAAATATGCAACTACAACATTCTCGCCTCTGCTCTTTGCAGAGTTAATGGCATCAGCTGTCTTACTCATTAGATCGGTCCAGGAAACCGAAATATTTACCAACAGTTTCCATGTCCTTATCCCCTCGTCCGCTTAGGTTAATAAGGATCGAAGAACCAGCCGGCAAGCTTCCTCCTTGTTTAATAACCCCAGCTAAGGCGTGCGCTGTTTCAATAGCCGCTATGATTCCTTCGGTTTGAGCTAAAGCTTTAAGTGCTTCCATAGCCTCAGCGTCGGTAACACCGAAATATGTAGCGCGATTGAGGTCCTTAAGCCATGCGTGCTCTGGGCCAACACCAGGGTAATCAAGTCCAGCGGAGATTGAATGGCTCTCAATAGTTTGGCCATCCTCATCCTGCAGCATGTAACTTTTGGCACCATGAAGGACACCAATTCGACCTTCGCTCAAAGTTGCTGCGTGTCTCCCAGTTTCAATGCCTTCACCGGCAGCTTCGAAACCCCAGAGAGTAACTTCATCATCTAAGAAAGCGTGGAATAAACCAATTGCGTTTGATCCACCGCCAACACAGGCAGCAGCAACTGTTGGTAATCCGCCAACTAGTCCAATCATTTGTTCTCTAGCTTCTTTACCAATTACCGAGTGAAAATCTCGAACCATGGTTGGGAAAGGATGCGGTCCCGCAACTGTGCCAAGTAGGTAATGAGTGTTCTCAACATTTGCAACCCAATCTCTGAGCGCTTCATTGATGGCGTCTTTTAGAGTCTTAGATCCTGTCGTAACTGGAACGACTGTCGCACCGAGTAGTTTCATTCTCGCAACATTGAGAGCCTGGCGCTTGGTGTCTACCTCGCCCATGTAAACCACGCACTCGAGTCCAAACAAGGCAGCCGCTGTTGCACTGGCAACACCATGCTGACCTGCTCCGGTCTCTGCAATAATTCTGGTTTTACCCATTCGTTTAGCCAAAAGTGCTTGCCCAATAACATTGTTGATTTTATGTGAGCCAGTGTGATTTAGATCTTCTCTTTTCAGGAAGATCCGAACATCACCAACAAGCTTTGCAAATTTCGGGACCTCTGTGATTATTGATGGCCGACCAACATAATCACGGTTCCAATCGGCTAGCTCTTTGATGAAATCAGGGTCTATTTTTGCCACTTCATATGTTTGCTCTAGTTCATCAAGGGCAGCAATCAAAGATTCCGGAACGAAGCGTCCCCCATACTCACCAAAGTATGGACCAGATTGGTCTTTCAAATTGTCTTTGCTCATACTCTAAATTCTAATCTTTGGTACCGATACAAACTCACCGATTAACGTCTTGGCATCACCGGTTACTAAGGCTTCGCCTACTAAAACACAATCCGCTCGAGCGCGAGCGTAACTCTCTACATCCTCAACATTTCTAACCGCGGACTCAGCAACTGCAATAGTGTTGGCAGGCAGCAACTCAACTAACGAGCTGAAAAGAGCACGGTCAGTTTCAAAGGTACTCAGGTCCCTAGCGTTTATCCCGATTAGCTCTGCACCAAGATCCACAGCACGAAGGACTTCTTCCCTACTGTGAGTTTCAACCAGAGCCGTCATGCCTAGCGAATCTATCAACCTGTAAAGGTGTTGAAGTTGTGGTTGGTTTAAGCCAGCCACAATAAGTAGAACGATATCTGCTCCATAGGCTCTGGCCTCAAGAATTTGATACTCGGTTGATATAAAGTCCTTACGTAACACAGGTACGTTTACAGCCGCCCTAACTGCTGCCAGATCCGCAAGAGACCCCTTGAATTTTCGTTCTTCAGTCAGAACACTTATCGCCGATGCTCCAGCCTGAGCATAAGTTCTAGCCAGCGCAGCAGGATCAAGGATTTGAGCTAAATCACCTTTCGAAGGACTCGCTCTTTTGATTTCGGCAATCACGTTGACATGATTACCGACATTCAGCAACAATTTCGCATCAAGGGCAACGGGTTGCGCGGAGATTAGGGTTTCTAGTGTGCTTATCGGGATTAGTTGAGCACGCTGCTGGGAGTCAGCAAGGCTGCCCGCATACAGTTCGTCGAGCATCTATTTCTTGCTTGACTTACCGGCTACGCCGAAGCCTAGTTTTGCAAGAACTGGTCCGATCACAATCGAAATCACCATTACAACAGCACCGGTATACATGAGAACATCGGTTTGGGTAAGGTAACCCCAGGTTGCCAAGCTAACTCCAACCGTTGCAACGATGACTGCAGTCCAAGCTGCAACAGAGTTTCCATGGCCAGGATCTTCGTGGTGAGTGCTCATTGTGACCTTTCTACCATCTAATCTTAACCAAGGTTTGGCCTTGGGCTTGCCCAAACATAGCGTTTGCCTGTGAAATAGCACTAATCACAGCCGAGGCCTTGTTTACTGTCTCTTGATACTCGGATTCTGGGACCGAATCTAGAACAATTCCCGCTCCAGCTTGAACTCGGGCAACTCCGTCACGAATCACTGCAGTTCTGATGGCAATCGCAAGATCTGCGTTACCTTCAAAATCCAGGTAGCCCACCACGCCACCGAATACACCGCGGTTACTTGGTTCGAGTTCGTCAATAATCTCCAACGCTCTAGGCTTTGGTGCACCCGAAAGAGTTCCAGCTGGGAACGTTGCACTAAAGACATCAACCGGCGTTTGATCCGGAGCCAAGTTACCTTCAACTGTTGAAACTAAGTGCATGATATGACTGAACCGTTCAACTTTCATGAACTGCGTGACTGTAACCGATGCTGGTTCACAAACTTTTAACAAATCGTTTCTAGCCAAATCAACCAGCATCAAATGCTCGGCCTTCTCCTTATTATCAGCAAGCAGGTTATCAGCTAAATCCATGTCTGACTTGCTATCTATCCCTCTTGGTCTTGAACCGGCTATCGGGTGCATGACTACATGTTGCCCGGTTACCTTTACCAAAGCTTCTGGTGATGAACCAACTATGGAGTATGGGCCTGACTGATCTACAAAATTCAACAAATACATATAAGGTGATGGGTTAAGTGCTCTCAAGGATCTGTAAACGTCAAGCGGCTTTGCGGTAACAGCAACATCAAATCTCTGTGAAATAACGACTTGGAAGACATCGCCAATACGAACGTATTCTTTAGCCCGTTCAACTGAAGCTAAAAAGGCTTCCTTTGAACTGTTGTATTTGGTCTCGGTAGTCGAATCTGTTGCTCCCGTTGAAAAGGTCGGTGTAATTGCAGATTGCAAATCATTGAATAGGTCTTCAATCCTGGCAACAGCTTCAGCATATCTTTCCGAGTATTGGCCACGGTCATCGCAATAGACGTTTGAGATAAGAAGAACCGAGTTAGTCTTGTGGTCAATCACCACAATGTCTTGACTCATCTGCAAATGAATCTTTGGCCGGGCATAGTCAAGATTGCCTTTGTCTTCTAACCTCTCGATGTCGCGGATGACATCCCACGAAAATATACCGACTAGACCAGAAGTTAATGGGGGCAATTCCTCAATCGTGACGGTTGACCACTCAGATTGAATTCTCTTTATAGCCTCAAGCGGTTTTAGATCTCCGAGTGATCCGCTTGGGAGAGCTAGCTCTTGGTTAGTAATGATGAAATCTTCATCGGTTTCTAGGAAGCTTGCTCTTGAATTCACACCGATAAAACTAAATCTGGACCAAACCCCTTGCTCCGCTGATTCCAAAAGGAAAGTTCCTGACTTACCTAGTGTCAATTTTTCATACAGGCCAACCGGTGTTTCGTTTCCACCGAACACCTTTAAGAAAATAGGAACGACTCTCCCAAGCTGCGCATGAGCTATGAATTCGGATTCCGTGAGATTTAGTTTGAAAGTCATTATTAGTGCTCGTGTGAACCTTGAACCGCAAGTGAACGGAGGAGTGTGATCTGGGCATTTCTGTCTGTAGCTTTGAACACCGCTGAACCAGCGACAAAAGTATTCACTCCAGTCTTAGCCAACCTAGCGATGTTGGTCTCATCAACGCCACCATCAATCTGTAACCAGATGTCTTTACCGGCAAGTAAGTCACTAGCTGCTTGCACCTTAGCAACAGATGCTTCGATAAAAGACTGACCGCCAAAACCTGGTTCAACAGACATGATGAGAATCTGATCGTAGGCATCAATAAAAGGCACTAATTGTTCAAGCGCTGTTCCTGGCTTAATTGCTATACCGGCACGAGAGCCGGTTGATTGAATATCCTTGGCTATCTTGATTGGGTCAAGGCAAGCTTCGTAATGAACTGTTACTGAGAAAACACCTAGGGCTGCATACTTCGGCGCCCACAGGTCAGGGTTTTCAATCATTAGGTGAACATCAAGAGGTAGCTTGCTGATTTCCTGCATACGCTGAACAACAGGTAAGCCAAAAGTCAGGTTAGGAACGAAGTGGCCATCCATAACATCAACATGGATTCCATCGGCAGCCGAGATGCTCTCGAAATCTCTTTCGAAGTTAGCAAAGTCGGCACTTAGAATGCTCGGTTGAATCCTGATGGTCATAGTTAAGCCTAACCTGATACTTACTTGGTTAGAAGAGCCATAAACATAGAATCTGTGTTGTCTCGCTGTGTATGCAATTGAACTGT